>Ga0315900_10000075_pt1 | contig 164934 bp, 134 predicted proteins | sample LakEriMetagenome_FD_203521 | JGI IMG/M metagenome (GOLD analysis project Ga0315900, IMG submission 203521) | Freshwater fungal communities from buoy surface, Lake Erie, Ohio, United States - Buoy 12 MA114 | ecosystem: Environmental > Aquatic > Freshwater > Lake > Lake biofilm | place: USA... | reverse complement strand
TCGATACACTGAGCAGAAGAATAACTGTATATCCTAAACCGGCTGTAGCTTTCACTGCTGTGCCCGATACAGGTTGTACTCCGCTTACAGTTAATTATACCAATACTTCGAACGCCCGCAACGGAGAAAACATCAACACGATGACGTTTGACTGGAGGCTGAATGGAAACACATTTGCCACTACTCAAAACATCATTCCCCAAACGTATACAAATCCATTGCAACGCGATTCGGTGCTGGCTGTGCGACTGATTGGAACTACACAACACGGATGTAAAGACACGGCTAATAGAAATATTTTAGTACAACCCGATGCAAAGGCACAATTTAATTTTAACAGTGATTTGGAGTGTGCACCTTTCACAATTACAGCAGCCAATATTCAGGCTACCTCATATCCATTGGCCAATAGCGCTTACGAATGGTATGCGAATGACTCAATCATAGGGACGGGATTGTCATTTCCCGGCTATACCATTATCAGGGCAAATGATAGTGTAAGAATAAAGTTGAAAGCCATCAGTATTTCAGGATGTAAAAACGATAGTTTTACTCATGTATTCAAAACAATCCCGAATCCTAAGCCTTTGTTTACATTTAACGATAGCGTTGGCTGTACACCCTTTACTTATAATATTATCAATCAAAGCACACCATCAACAGGTGTTAGTTACCAATGGAGCGCAGGTAATCTATCAAGCAATTTTACAGCCCCCACATTCACACATCTTAATTCAGGGGTAACAGACACAACCGTTCGTATAAGACTAGTAATTACCGTTGGCAATACCGGATGCAAAGACTCACTAGATAAATTTATTGTAGTAAAACCACTTCCACGCCCCAACTTCATTTTTAGTTCAAGTAATTATTGTTTCCCACGTAATATATTGGTGTCGAACACGACAACTCCTCCTCCGCCTGTAGATATTCGTGGATACAAATGGAAGGTTAGCGGCAGCACTCCGGCAACTGTAGCCAATGATACAGCATCGGCTGCTACTGCGATTATAATCCCCGACAATCAGACTGGTAACAACAGAACATACGCTATACAGCTTATAGCTACTTCCGATTTTGGATGCACAGACAGTATTTCAAAAAACATATCTACACCATCCAGGCCCATCGCACAGTTTGATTTTGCAACGGACAGTCTATGCAGCTATGAACAGACATCAACAGTAAACTCATCCGGTTTTGGAACAAACTTTACGTGGAGATCATTATCCAATAATCTGTCGATAAGTACTACAAATTCAACTACAACCAACCTGAGTTATCCGATGCATCGCGGTCAAACAGATTCAGTGTACCGCTTGCGCTTGGTTGTAGAAAACAGCGATGGCTGTCAGGATTCAATTGAAAAAAATATAGTAGTACATCCAAAGCCTGTTGCAGCATTTGCACCGAACACAAATGTCGGCTGTACACCGTTAACGGTTAATTTTGCCAATACAACTATTGTTACGCAGCCTGCCACTTACAACTGGAGGTTAGAGGCAGGAATATTCAGTACACAAACCAATCCTGTTCATACATTTAACGGCAGTCCACTATACGATACTACTTATACCGTTAGGTTAATAGCAAACAGTAAATTCGGTTGCTTAGACACTACGACCCGGCAAATTGTAGCAAAATCATCAGCGGTAGCAGTTATTAGATCTCCCGATAGTGTTTATTGTATGAATAGTGCACTCAGGGCATTGGTGCAATTCAATAATTTGTCGTTTGGCGATGCCGATACCTTTATTTATCAATTTGGCGATGGAACTACATTCATAACTACTTCCGATACATCCGTTTCACATACTTACATCAGCGAAGGTATTTATAAGGTTATACTTACTGCCAAAAACGCTTGTAGAACCAGCAAGGACAGTATTTTGATTAAAATATTAAAGTCCCCTGATCCCGAATTCAGCATCAGCGATACCCTGGGCTGCGGACCACTTACTGTTAGCTTCAACAATACAACAACCAATTTCGAAGCAAATTATCTGTGGGATTTCGGCAATGGTCAAACTTCCGGCTTTAGGGCGCCCTCGCCTGTTACGTTCATTCAAAGTAAACTCACTGATACTACATACATTGTCAAACTAACGGTAAGCAACCGTTGTGGCTTAAAAGCGGTGCAGGATACAGTACGTGTACTTCCATTGCCAGTAGCTAACTTTTTACTATCAGTCGACTCCGGTTGCTCGCCATTGCCTGTAGCATTTATCAATACATCAACAGGACTACCTGCATCCGTGAAATGGTATTTCGGAAACGGAGATTCGAGTATACGATATAACCCAACACAGGTTGTATATCGTACAGAGGATACGAATACAGTATATACCATAACACTCATTGCACAAAATATTTGCGGTATTGACACAGCCCGCAGACAACTGCTTGTAAAGCCAAATACTGTAAGAGCCTTCTTTCGATCAAGTGGCAACTTTGGCTGTGCTCCTTATACAGTTTCATTCACCGACAATTCAACAGGAGGCACAAGCACTTCGTGGAACTTCGGCAATGGGCAATCATCCGGGGCTCAGAATCCTACTGTCACATTTTTGAATGCAGGGACTTATACCGTTTCGCAGTTTGTAAACAATGGCTGTAGTTTCGATACCGCAATTATGATTATCACAGTATTACCCACACCAAGATTTACAGTTGGAAAAGATAAAAACACAGCTTGTGTAAAAGAGCCTGTACGATTTACAGCTAACCTCACAGATTCAGGTAGCATTACCTGGTACTTCAGCCCAACCGATTCAAGCAATCAGTTCAATCCGATATACAGGTACACAACACCCGGCAAAAAAATCATACGTGTTGTGCTCAGGTCATTGGTGGGGCCTTGCACTACCACTATTTTCGACAGTGTATTTATTAATCCGTTGCCTACAATTCCACTAACCGTTGATACCAACCAGGGATGTGTTTATAAGAATTTCAGTTTAGGTGCGGGAGCTTCAACAGGCCAGTTCTTCTTCTGGGAAATGGGTGATGGCACCACTAAATCAGGTCGATTTATAAACCACACCTATGCATCAGACGGTGTATATGCCGTGCGGCTAATAGCTGAAACAGGATTGGGATGTAAGGACACAGTTAATACAACTGTTAGGGTTTATCCAAAACCTGCAGCAGCTTTCGACTATTCACCGAAAGATACCTGCCAGGGTCCAGTAACAGTTTCCTTCATTAATCAGACAACGGGGGGCACTGATTATGTATGGAGTTTCGGCAATGGTTCGGTGAGTACTGATCAAAATCCCAAAACCGTATACAACAGTCCGGGTGCTTATGCAGTAGAATTGATAGCGAATAATGAATATGGGTGTAAGGATACCGCTAACAGAATATATAACGTGTACAATATACCTGAGGTGTCGTTTAATTTTACACCTAATCAGGGCTGCCAGCCGTTGGAGGTGTCATTCACCAATACATCGCTTTACGGAACCGATTTTCAGTGGCTGTTCGGTGATGGCAATACATCAACTACTGAAAACCCCAAACATACATATGCTAATCCGGGCAGTTATGATGTCAAACTTATCGTAACCAACGGTGGCATATGCACAGATTCATTTCTGATATCAAAAGCCATTACTGTGCATCCAAAGCCTACATCCTTGTTTGATACGGCACTTAATTTATTGGAACGACCATACAGGTTCATGCAGTTTAACAATTTATCAAGCGGAGCAGTCAGATATGTGTGGCAATTTGGTGACGGCAGAACGTCAGCTGCTGTGAATCCATATCACGAATACAGGGGTGCAGGAAATTATACGGTGGCCTTAATTGCCATATCCGATAAAGGATGTGCTGATACGCTTTACCTTACAGCTGTAATTCCTGAATATATAAAAGGGTTGTATGTGCCCAATGCCTTTACACCGGATTATGGTCAACCCGAAGTAAGGGTATTTAAACCTGCTGGAATAGAGTTGGAAACTTACCACATACAAGTGTATAATAAATTCGGTGTGTTGGTTTGGGAAAGTGAAAGCCTGATTGATGGCAAGCCGGCAGAAGTATGGGATGGTACTGATAAATATGGAAAGCCATGTCCACAAGGTTCCTATGTATGGTTTATCAAAGCACAGTTTACAGATGGTACAACCTGGAGTGGGCAACCCGATGAAAACGGAAAACTATATGGTACGAGTCAGCGTCCCGGTAATGTAACGATTATACGATGAGAATAGTAACTTACATATTAATATTCATTGCCTTACACATTGCGCATGCCAACGCACAATCATTGCATTTCAGCAATTTTTTCGAAAACAGAATGTTTTATAATCCTGCATTTGTTGCGAATAATAATGGTTTTAAAATTCTAAGCATGACCAATAAACTCATGTTCAGGCCCAACTCAGGTCCCTTCACATTAAACATGGCCTCATTGGACTTAAGCTATTGCAAAGTTGAACGCGTTGGAATAGGATTAATGGTGAGTCAGCAAAACGAAGGCGATGGCAGACTAAGAACAAATATGATCAGACCCGTGATTGGCATAAAATTAAAACTCAATGATGATTGGCTGATACGAGTAGGCTTTAACTGTAACTTTCAAAACAATACCATTGACTGGAGCAAATTAGTATTTAGCGACCAAATAGATCCTGTTAAAGGTGTGTACACAACATCAACTAATAACAATGCGAATTGGAATCAAACATACACTACACATTTAGGTACAGGTATAATTATTAATACCTACCTTAGGCCTATTTATTGGTTAAAAAGATTATGGATTTTTCCAAGGTCAAATTTTATCAGAAATAATACAAATATAAAGTATTACACGCATATAGGTTTATCATACAACAACTTTGGCAAATTAAATGACGGACTACTACAAACGAATATACTACCGGGTCAATGGGTTTTGCATGCCGGCACCACCATTCCTATACATGCCTATAAAGACCGCAGCGGATTAAATGCAGCACCATATGCTCGTCTCATTCGTGAAGATTACCACGGATTTGGGACCAATCAAGATTTGTTAGATATTGGCCTGTCAATGCAAACAAAATATGGATATGTATTTACTGCACACCGCAACAACAATTCAATTATCAGGAACTTAAAGTCAGTTGTCATAGGTGGTTCATACATAATGCAAATAGGCCACAGAAAAGAAAATGCACTGAGAATTAATATATCTGCTGATATCAATTACAACAGTATGGTAATAGCCAACAACCTAAATTGGGAATTTGGATTAAACTTTTTATTCAATGCAACCGGTTGCTCAAATATCAAAGTAAGTATTTGCGACAAAAAAGAGATTGGTATAGTACCTCCTTTTTAAATAAATTAGAAATATGAGCGTACCTGTATTTTAGACTCTAATTATTCATTATTGTCTAAGGTATATATTAGAATATCACATTTCCTAAATTCTTTATCGTTTTTGATTGTAAGTTGTGAATGAGTTTCTCCATATGCTTTTGGTATTATCTTTCCACGATCTACACCATTTTTAGCACAAAAACTGGAAACATCTTTCACACGTTTTAGGGACAACTCAAAATTATAATTTGAGCTACCTGTTGCATCTGCATAACCCGAAATGACTATACCTGCAATATTTGTAGCTTTTGAAAGTGCATTTTTAATCTTAACTTTTTCTTGTTCTGAAATACGATGGCTACCACTTTTAAAATATATTGAAAATTTAGTCTCTTTAATCCTGTTGGATGATGTAATTGCACTTACTGCACCTTTATTTCTAAGTCCGTAATAGAATGAACCTATTCTTTTAGCTTCCGACAACAACTGCATTTCATCCCACTTCAATAACATAGCAACATCTCCGAAAATTTGATTGTTTAATTCAACATCCCACGTAACCTTGCTTAAATATGGCCACGAACCTATATATACTCGATCTGGATTGAGCAAAGGGGTATTAAATACAAACTTACCGGCATGAGCTGATTTATTGGCAATATCCTGGTATATGTATATCTCATTAGGTAAATCAGTTTTTAATATCTCAATTTCATTATCTACTACTAAGTTACCGTACTCAACTTTTGCAGCATCATTATCATCCAACATCATATCAATTAAGCAATTAATACCAACATTTTTAGGCTTGTTGGATTTATTTATTATTTCATATTCAATCCTGTAATACTGTCCATACTTATTTAACTGTATTAAGTTAAAATTTACATCAACTGGTATCAATCGCTGTGTCAATTCAACACCATCTAAGTAATAACTTATTTCAGTATAAACTGAACCGTTCACGCCTTTTAATATTTGTTTTCCTGTTACATAAAAAATACTTTCATTAGCAAGTTTTGCACTGTTTGTAGCAAAACGTTCGTTTACCTTTAGTATAAAATGTGATGTTGATTGCGGGATTGGCCAACCATACATAAGCCTTTTACCATTGCCGCCTATAGTGAATCTGCCATCATCCGGTCCTGTACTAAAACCAATCAACTTTGGTTTAACTTTTACTATTACTTCGATTGACTCACTATCGATAGTAGAATTATTATCGATTAATTTTAATGTAAATATTTTATCATCCTTTACCGGCACACGTATACTGGAATTATTAGCTTTGAATTCCCCAACGCCTTCTATTATAATTTTTTCACTGATTGCATCTTTAACTTCCCATGTTAATGTTATAGAATCACCTGACGTAACATAGTAACTATTTGATTCGAACCTAGCGATGCTTGGTATTCTTTTATTTCGGACGTAAATATTAACTGATTTTGTATAGACTCGTCCTGCTCTCTGTAACTCTAATGAATACTCTGTACTATTTTTAGGATTTACAATGATGCTACCATTGCTGGAGATATCTTTATCTAATCCAACGATGTTTACAACATCCTTTCTCTTGTTATTGCTAATGTACCAATATAGTGTAGATGTTTCACCAGCATTTATGGTATCAGGTTTTGCCGTAAAATACATTGGCACTTCTTCAGTTCTTTTCATTACATTTTTAGTACTACAACTAACAGTCAAACTAAGTATTACTAAGGCAGCGCTTCTATAAATTAATTCCATATATTAAGGTGTTTTATAAATATTAGCAAGGTAAAATTATTATCAATGCTAATAATAAATAGCAATATGTAAAATTAAATTAGATAATTGATAATTAAATAGTCTTAAATGTGTTTCTTATAGGTATTTTTAGTAAATTATTTATCTGTTATGTCAACATATGATTCAAAAAGTACATTCTCATTTAATAAAAAAATAGGCTATACAAAACATTTCATCAGCTCTTCACAACCTTCCCAATATTTTCCTACATTTACCTAAATTTTGATGCATGACCATTTTTGAGTCGTTAAATTCATCGCTTACTTCACCTATGGTGCTTTCATTTGTGCTGGGTGTGGCTGCTACACTCATTCGCAGTGACCTCAAATTTCCTGATGGCATGTACCTTGGCCTTACCATTTATCTATTGTTTGCCATCGGCCTTAAAGGCGGTATGAAACTTTCGCAAACCGATTTCTCGGAATTTGTAATGCCCGGAATGGGTGCCATTATCATGTGCACGATTATTCCGGTGTGGTCGTTTCTGGCCCTTCACAAGCTGGCCCGCTTTGATGCCATCAACGCAGCTGCCCTGTCGGCACATTTTGGTTCGGTGTCGGTGGTTACATTCAGTCAGTGTCTCACTTACCTCGAGTCACTAAACATGACGTTCGAAGGATTTATGCCGGCCATACTCGCCATTATGGAAGTGCCGGCTGTACTTATTGCTCTGTTTATTGCCAGCCGATATACCTCAACAGATAAAGACAGCAACCGTCAGGTGATTCGTGAATTGCTAACCGGCAAAAGCAGCATATTGCTCATTGGCGGAATTGTAATAGGTTATGTTGGTGGCACTTCAGGTTTTGCACATGTGGCTCCGTTGTTTGATAGTCCGTTTAAAGGTATTGTATGTTTGTTTTTGCTAGAAGTAGGCCTGGTGGCTGGCAGGCGTATTGGCGATCTTGGGAAAGCCGGCATTAAACTGATTGTATTTAGTCTGTGTATTCCCATTGTAAATGCATTTGCGGGAGCGTGGGTGGCCCATGCCACAGGTTTATCCGTTGGGGGTGCTGTTTTGTTCAGCGTGTTGTGTGCCAGTGCATCGTATATAGCTGCTCCGGCTGCTGTGCGCATTGCGCTTCCTGCTGCCAATCCGGGGTATTACCTCACCGCCTCACTGGCAATTACTTTTCCGTTTAATGTAACAGTAGGTATACCGCTGTACATGCAGTTTGTTCAATTTATGTATAAATAACACATGATAAAGTTGCTCCCTGTAAAACTGGTTACCATTGTAGCGCTCGACTCGCTGAGTGAACGCATTGTGACTGATATTAAAGCCTGTGGCAGTAAAGGATACACTATCTCATCAGTAGAAGGCGAAGGCATGGAAGGCAAACACTTTACCGACTGGGAAGGCCGCAATGTGCGTATAGATACGCTGGTAAAAGAAGACGTGGCACACAAAATTATGCAGGTACTGGCCGATAAATATTTTGAACGCTACAGCGTTATTGCTTTTGTAACGGATGCACAGGTAATGCGTACCGATAAGTTTTAGTGAGGATAACGATATACTCTAAGCGCTTTTGATTTTATACCGGTAAATGCTACAACCAGCAGCGTCATAGTTCCACCAAACACTACAGATGTAACAGTGCCCAGTAAACGGGCCGCTAAGCCCGACTCAAACGCACCAATTTCATTGGATGAACCGATAAACATGGTATTTACCGCACTTACTCTTCCGCGCATGTGGTCGGGGGTTTCCAGCTGAAGTATGTTGCCCCTAACAACTACACTTACACTATCGAATGCACCGCTCAAAAAAAGCATGCACAGCGAAAAATAAAAAGAGGTGGAAATGCCGAATGCGATGATGCAAATTCCAAATGCACCCACACACCAAAGCAGAGTTTTACCGGGCGATTGTATAGGTCGTGTAGCAGATAACACTATCATGGTAATGCTGGCCCCAAGCGAAGGTGCGGCACGTAACATACCCAAACCTTCGGCACCTACATGCAGTATTTCATCGGCAAATACAGGTAAAAGCGCTACTGCACCACCAAATAATACGGCAAATAAATCGAGCGAAAGAGCGCTGAGAATGACTTTATTGTTCAGCACATAATTAATCCCTTCACGCAAACGATGTGCAATGGGTTCAATATGCGTGAGTACAGGAACAGGTTTAGGTTTGATAAAACCTATCAATGCGAGTGCTACTAGCGTGCAGGCCAGCACTACATAAAAGGCCGTTGTAATACCGCCCCAGGCAAACAGCCATCCACCTAATGCAGGACCAATAATGGCTGCTATCTGCCACACCGAACTATTGAGAGTTGATGCCGTGGTAAGCTGCTCACGCCTCACCAACTGCGACAGAAAAGCAAAACCCGTAGGGGCATAAAATCCGCGTGCAAAGCCGCTGATGAAAATGAATAAATACATCATGCGAACGCTGTTGCTGCCACCCAATCCCAAAACCACATCATCGTTGCTGAAGAATGACAGTGCCAGTGAACACATGAGCATAACCAATACCGAGCGAAACATAATCATGCGTTTGCTTTTAATATCAGCAACATGACCCGCATACAAAGCCACCGACAATGCCGGTATAGCTTCAGCCAATCCTATTAATCCCAGCGAAAGCGGATCTTGCATAATTCGGTAAACCTGCCAACCCACTACCACAGCCTGTATTTGCAGAGCTATGGTCAGAAAAAAACGTATACCCAGAAAAAACCTGAACTCTGAATTTTGCAATACCGCTAATCGTTCGGTTCGTGATGTCATTGTATAAGCACTCCCCTGTTTGTTAGCGCACGCTGAAAGCGATAAGCATTTTTCTGGTGCTCACTAAAGTTGGAAGCAAAATTGTGGTATCCTGAAAAATCTTCACGTGCACAAAAATACAGATATGTGTGCTGTTCCAAATTCAGCACGGCATCTACCGTTCGTGTGTCGGGAATGCAAATGGGGCCGGGTGGCAGTCCTTTGAATTTATAAGTGTTGTAGGGCGACTGAATATTCAGCATGGCACCTCCTACCCGCTTTACGCGTTTATCATTTACTACAAACAAAACAGTTGGATCGGCCTGTAGCAACATGTCTTTATTCAATCTGTTGTAATACACACCCGCTATGCGTGGCATTTCAGCCCGCTTGGCTGTCTCTTTCTGCACTATGGATGCCAGCGTAAATACCTCACCCTTTTGTAATCCCAACAGAGCTGCTTTTTGTGTGCGTGTGCTGTCCCAAAAGGTTGCATACTCTTTTTGCATGCGTACCAAAAGCTCATCAGCAGATGTATTCCAGTAAAAATTATACGTATTGGGAATAAACAGCGCTATATTTTGAAATCTGCCCAATCCATACCCTGATAAGTCAGCCGTATCCAACAGGGCAGTCAGTTCCTGCGAATCGGCTTCGAGGCGGGTGCACCAAAAGTTGACCAAATCAGTTGTACGTTCGGCATACTTAAAGGTGATGTCCATTGGTTTTTGTGCTCCGGTAACCAGTGCACGTAGCAATTTTAGATTGTTTGTTCCTTTTTCAAATTCATACCTGCCAGGACGTATCATATCGCTGTAACCGAATATGCGAATGATGCGCAGTAAGGCATCAGCATTGCGCAGCAAAACTTTGTTATCAGGCATATTTAGATTTTCGTCAAGCGTTTTTCGGCTGTGCATGTATAACACTGCAGTACCCTCAACATCAGCATTTATATTATCTGCCAGCAAATCGTCATATACCTTAATGCCTGCAGCCACAAGAAATATTGAAATCAAGATGAGAATAGCCGCATAGCTAGGTGTCGACTTTTTCTTTTTGGCCATACTTAATAAACGCGAACTAATTTGTTGTTTTCAAACCGAAGCACATTCAGGTAATTGTTGAACAGAACTCCTGTGGCAGAAAGACTGTATCTATATGTAGTGCTAAGTCCGGTGTATGATTGCTGCCCTAATGACTGCAAATAGCCACTACCTTTATCCAGCAATACCTGAGTAAAATACCTGGCCTGGTCATAGCCTTTAAATGCCTCTTCACCGGGTTCTGTTGCATATTTTTCACGGTATATGGTAACAAATGACTTAACCTGCTCATTTGAGTAATCTATAAATGCAGGTGTCAAAAAATGTACATTTTTACGTTGCCACAAATCAATATCTACAGTTTTAAAATCAAACCACTGACTGAAACCATATACTGCTACATGTGGTTGTTCTGTCGTATCTTTCAACTGGTACAACAGCCTGTAGCAGTTTTGCTCTTTATTGCCTGGCATCAAAATGTGCACGGGTACAGTTGGGGAAATAAAACGTTGAATATCCAGCGTGGGGGTAAACTCAACAAATTGAAATTTTATCTTTTTGTACTCTCCGGTCAGTTTTTTCATAACTGGCGTTATAGCCTGATCGTATGGACTTTTATCGGTGATAACGATAACAACGGCCGTATCGTTTGTTTGCCTGATGTAATGACAAAAAATACGTGCATAGTTTGGCAACTCAGGGTTTGCTGCAATCCAATATGGTTCGTTTATACGCGTTTTGGAAAATGTCATGAGCGGTGACAATTGAGGTATTTTTTTCTGAGCTGCAAATGCCGATACCATTTTGTTGCCACCCTGCATCACAGGCCCAATAATGAGCTGCGATTGTTTAAAATCTTCCAGTTGAAGAATGCGAGCGGTACGCAAACTGTCGTTATCGGTATCATAAACCTGCAGTCGAATAGTTTTAGAAGGATGACTCAGCGAGTCTAAGCCAATTAAAAATCCCTGATAATACGCCTTGCTTAATCGGCCCAATTCGGCTTTTGTTGATTGTGCATCGGCCAGTTGAGCGCTGATTGAAAAAGGCAGCAGCAGCGAAACAGTAACCTGCTGAGCCTGCACCGCAAAGGCTAGCAGGCAAAATATAAGAGAACCCAGCGTATATATAATTTTACTTATTCCCATTCAATGGTTGCAGGTGGTTTCGAACTGATATCATACACCACTCGGTTAATTCCTTTTACCCGATTGATAATTTTATTCGATACTTCGGCTAAAAACTCGTACGGCAAATGGCTCCAGTCTGCTGTCATACCATCAACCGATGTTACAGCACGCAGGCACACCACATGCTGGTAAGTACGTTCATCGCCCATTACGCCCACCGATTGCACCGGCAGAAAAATAGCTCCTGCCTGCCATACGTGTTCATACAGTCCGTGCGCTTTCAATTCGTTTATAAAAATAGCATCTGCTTCCTGCAGTATGGCCACCTTGTCATCTGTTATTTCACCCAGTATACGTATGGCCAGACCCGGTCCGGGAAATGGATGGCGATTCAGTATCACCGAATCGATTCCCAAAGCTGATCCCACGGCACGCACTTCATCTTTAAACAGCATGCGCAGCGGTTCTACAATTTTCAGTTTCATGGTTTCGGGCAGCCCTCCCACATTGTGATGCGATTTGATGGTAGCCGATGGGCCTTTCACACTTACACTTTCAATCACATCGGGATAAATGGTGCCTTGTGCAAGCCAGGTTATGCCCTGCAGCTTGTGTGCTTCCTGATCAAACACATCAATAAATACACGGCCAATGGTTTTGCGTTTTTGCTCAGGGTCGGTTATGCCTTTCAATGCATCTAAAAACTGCCTGCGGGCATCTACACCAATTACATTCAATCCCATGTTTTGATAGGCATGTAGCACCTGTTCAAATTCATCTTTGCGCAGCAAACCATTATCGATAAAAATACCGGTAAGGTTACTTCCTATGGCCTCTTTCAGCAATACGGCTGCCACTGATGAGTCAACACCACCCGACAAGCCAATGATTACTTTATCGTCTTTCAGTTTGTGCTTCAGTTCGTATGTGGTGCTTTCAATAAAATGTGCGGGAGTCCAGCTTTGTGAAAGGCCTGCAATGTCTACAATAAAATTATGCAGCAGTGTTTTACCGTCTGTGCTGTGTGTCACCTCGGGGTGAAATTGTATGGCGTAGGTGGGTTCGTTTTCAATTTTAAATGCAGCCACCTGCACGTCAGCCGTTCCGGCAATAGAAGTAAATCCTTCAGGCAAATGTGTAATGGTATCGCCATGACTCATCCACACCTGCGAACCGGGTTTTATATTTTTAAATAAGGCATCGTTGCTTATAGTTTGCAAGTGAGCACGGCCGTATTCTCTGATTTTGGAAGGTGTAACTTTTCCACCATTTGCATGCGCAAGGTATTGTGCTCCGTAGCACACACCCAGCAGCGGATATTTGCCGCGTATACCACTTAAATCAATAGCAGGCAGCAATCCGTCATTCACAGAATACGGACTACCCGATAAAATAACTGCTTTTACCGAACTGTCAAATTCAGGCATGTGGGTGCACGGATGAATTTCGGAATACACATTCAGTTCACGCAGCCTGCGGGCAATCAGTTGCGTATACTGCGAACCGAAATCGATTATCATTACTTTTTCTTCCATCATAGTGGGTGCGAATTTGCTTAAAAAAAGCCGTTTCATCGCTACATGCGGTGCATCATGTATTGAAAATATCTACCAGCCTGAGCAATTCGGGATTTAGTTCTTTACGTTTGCTTATCGCATCTTCAAAAGGTGTAAGTACTACCTGATTGTTTATTAATCCTGCAGCTTTGTTGTGCTCGCCACGCAGCAGCGCTTCTATTGCGGCATTTCCCAAACGCGAAGCCAGTACCCGATCGAATGCCGTAGGTGATCCTCCCCGCTGTATGTGTCCCAATATGGAAATGCGTGCCTCAAAATCCGGAATATGTTGTTTTATTTTCTCCACGGTTTTTGCTGCACCACCGTCTTCATCGCCTTCGGCTACTACAACTATGCTAAACGCTTTTTTGCTAGAGCTGAATAAATGTATCAATTTGTCCCAGTCGTTTTTCTTTTCCGGAATCAAAATATCTTCAGCCCCACCGGCAATACCCGCAGCCAGGGCTATATAACCGGCATGGCGACCCATAACTTCAATAAAAAATACGCGGTTGTGTGAATCGGCTGTATCGCGAATACGGTCAATGGCTTCCAGTGCTGTATTAATGGCAGTATCAAATCCTATGGAAAAATCGGTACCATAAATGTCGTTATCAATAGTGCCGGGAGCCCCGATACACGGTATACCATATTCTTTGTAAAACTGAAGCGCTCCCGTGTAGCTTCCTTCTCCGCCAATACATACCAAACCATCAATGCCATGCGAACGCAAGTTATCATAGGCAGTTTTGCGTCCTTCGGGTGTCATGAACTCCTTGCTGCGAGCAGTACGCAGCATGGTTCCTCCGCGTTGTATGATATTGGAAACCGAACGTGAATCCATGGCATAAATATCGTTTTCAATCATACCCTGATAGCCGCGTCTGATGCCGTACACTTCCAGTCCGTTATAAATAGCCGAGCGCACGGCTGCCCTAATACAAGCATTCATGCCGGGCGAATCGCCACCGGATGTAAATACGCCTACTTTTTTCATAGAGATAAATTGTTGTTTACGTGCTAAAATAATCTGTATTCCGGGTGATTGCTTGTAATGAAATTCACCGGGTGATTTCAGGTTTGAAAAATAAAAAAAGCCGATGAAAATTCATCGGCTTTTTTGAATGTATTTGAGCCTGTGCGGTTATGGTAGTTGTTCGTATTTAACTGCAATGGTTACATCACCTGCCTGCGGTGTAGTACCGTTAACAGTGCCGGTAGCAATAATTACGTGAATCAACCCGTACAAACCTGATGCTGTTTTGTACAGATAAACCTTATCATCGAGTGCAGGTACCGACTGATTGTTAGGTTCTCCTAGCGCTTTAGCTTTGTTAATCAAACTAACAATAGCAGTATCGGCAGTAGCGTTTGTAAACTCAGATGGATTGATAGTGGTTTGTATAAAAGTTGTGTTATTGCGAACTGTCCAGTTTGTAATCTTTTCAGGTTGACTTGACCATTGATCGCCATAAATTGCGGTAGCATCAGCCGAGTTTGGTGATACAAGTTTATTGCCACCATTGGCAACAGTACGTGTAACATAACCAAAATCAATATCGCCTTGCAAATCAGCATTACCAACTGCATCTGCCAGGAAATAAAGTGCTGGTGTAGTTGAAGTTGAACGTGCACCTGACCAAAACTTTCTTTTCGAGTCTACCTGATTTCCTAATACTGCAAATGATTGTGCGATAACTAAATTAGTAGGTACACCTATGGTTAATGAGTAATCTTTGGTTACTGTACCTTTTTCAGATACTAAACTTACTATGTAGGTGAAAGTACCTGAAGTTTCCATGGTATCTCTTACCACTGTGGTATTGGTTGTACCTGTTAAATTACCGCTGGAAATAGGTGCAGAGGTGCCGGTGCGGGTTACAGTGTATGATTTCAATTTGTTATTGTCGTTTCCTTTAAACTCAATGGTTAAAGTAAGTACATCACCAATACTTAATGCACCTGTAGGCGAAGGAGTAATGGTAATAGTAGCATCTTCAATCGTTTCTTCGTCTTTGCTGCACGAAGAGAAAACAAGAACTGATGCCATTCCAAGCATCATTAGCATGCGTGTTAACTTTTTCATATAATGGTTTGTTTTAAAATTTTTAGAAATGCAAATGTATTATTAATATTATTATATTTTGAGTAAATATTTAAGGATTAACCTCATCTGAATTATACCCGTTATTGTGATTATACTCGCTGCGTGAGGGCTGATCGAAGTCGTAATCGGGCATTAAGTCGGTCTTAATGTGGTTAACCGTGTCGTTCAGTGCTTCCACAAATTTGTTGAAGTCTTCTTTGTAAAGGAAAATTTTGTGTTTTACGTAGCTTCCTTCATCAAATTTCTTTTTGCTTTCAGTAATAGTAATAAAATAGTCGTTTCCTTTGGTCGACTTCACGTCAAAAAAGTAGGTGCGCTTGCCGGCTCTGATTTTCTTTGAAAAAATCTCTTGCCTGTCGCTTTTGTTGTAATCCTCCATGTGTGATAGTAGTTTTTTATTTTAAGTGCAGCAAAATAAATGTGGTGATACACTTTTCAAAATATTTTATCAACACTAAGCAGTGACTGATTGACTGTTGTATAACCGCGCATAGTAGCCGCTGCCCGCCAGTAAAGCCTCATGCGTACCTTGCTCTGTGATTTGTCCGTTTTCTATGACAATAACACAATCCATAATTGGTGCTATGGAAAGGCGGTGTGTTACGATAAACAGCGTGCAGTCTTTATTCCAGTTAGCCAGCTCATTTAATATACGCAGTTCGGTTGCTGTATCTACGGCTGAAAGCGTATCGTCAAGCAGTAAAATATCGGCTTGTTTGACAAAGGCCCTGGACAGTGCCAGCCGTTGTTTTTGTCCGCCCGACAGGGTTACTCCCCGTTCGCCAATAATGGTTTGATAGCCCTGAGGAAATTGCTCAATCGTTGAATGCAGATCGGCCTGTGCGGCAGCGGCAGCAGCCGACTGTGGCTGCAAGGTTTGCCTGTCGCTGCCAAATAAAATATTCTGCTCTATGGTATCGGAAAATAAAAACACATCCTGCGGTGCATAAGCCAGGCTATGCCGGTATGATGCCCGACTAATTTCCCGAATATCCATTCCATCAGTAAGTATGCTGCCCGTATCGGGTTCAATGGCTCCTGCCAGCAATTGCATGAGGGTTGATTTTCCCGAACCCGTTGGTCCGGTTACCAGTACCTTACTTCCCTTTTTTACACAAAAATTAATATCAGCCACAGCCGGTGTCTTTTTGCCCGGATAGTTATACGTTACATGCTTAACGCACAATTCAGTATTAAACACCAGTGGTCGGCCATCTTGCGTGTATTCTGCACTTACGGGAAATGCTAAAAATTCATTGATACGTGATTGCGATGCGGCTGCCCGCTGTATAAGTGATGTGGTCCACCCAAGCGAAGTTACCGGCCAGGTGAGCATGTTTACATAAATAACGAATTCGGCAATATTACCAACCGTCACACGGTTATCAATAACCATCTGCCCTCCTATCCAAATGGTAAACAATGAGCTTAATCCGGTAAGTAAAACCATGGAAGGAAAAAACAGCGCATCTACTTTGGTCAATGCCATATTTCGGTCGTAATACTCACGGTTTACAATTTCGAAGTGGCGTAAAAAGGTTTTTTCCAGTGCATAAGCCTTGAGCACACGAATACCCGAAAACGATTCCTGCACAAAAGAACTAATGCTGGAAAGCTGCTCCTGTATGGCATCGCTTCGGTGGTTGATGAGTGTATTTACTTTGAATATCAAATACGACAAAACGGGCAGCGGTGCCAATACCCACAAGGTGAGGGTTACGTTTACGCTAAACATAGCCCACAATACGATAACGATGGTAACTGTCAGGTTCATGATATACATAATAGCCGGGCCGATATACATGCGCACCCTGCCCACATCTTCAGATATGCGTGCCATTAAATCACCCGTGGCGTATTTTCGGTAAAACGACTGCGGCATTTTTTGAAAATGACTGTATATGTCGTTTTTCATGTCATATTCTATATGCCTCGACATCACAATCAACGTCTGACGCATGAAATACATGAAAATACCTTTAATAAGTGCAAAAGCCAGAATTAGCACCGAAAAATAAATTACTTGCCCGGTAACATCGCTTATTATCTGCTGCTGAAGCTGTGCGTTGGCCTCTTGCTGATAGGTTTCCAGGCTTGATTTTACCAAATCCAGAACATTGCGTACCGACTGTGCCGGGAAAACTGCAAACAAATTGGAAACCACCACAAACAGCAATCCGAATACAAGCCTGTATTTGTAACGTATAAAATAAGGATGCAGGGCTGCTAATGACTTCACCGGTTATGAATTATGATTTAATAAAAAATGATATAGTTTTGCAAACATCTACAATTATCTCAATAACAGAAACAGCATGTCTACATCACAATCAGCAACGCTAAGTAATGACGGTTTATTCAGTCAGTTAATTAAAACAGACCACGAGCAAATCGTTTTTTGTCAGGATAATCACACAGGCCTCAAAGCCATCATAGCCATACATAATACTGTTCTGGGCCCCGGCCTGGGCGGTACCCGCATATGGAATTATGCTTCGGATGCTGAAGCCATCAATGATGTTCTGCGCCTTTCGCGCGGTATGACTTACAAAGCTGCTATTTCAGGTTTAAACCTTGGCGGTGCCAAAGCAGTTATTATTGGCGATGCCGGAAAAATTAAAACCGAAGCCCTGATGCGCAAATTCGGCCGATTTGTTGAAAACCTGAACGGCAAATACATTACTGCCGAAGATGTGAATACTACCACCCGCGATATGGAATACGTAAACATGGAAACCGACCATGTGGTAGGCCTTCCGGAATCTATGGGTGGCGGTGGCGACCCATCGCCAGTTACCGCATACGGCACATACATGGGCATGAAAGCCTCAGCCAAACACGTGTGGGGCAACGATAGCCTGAAAGGCAAAAAAGTGTCCGTGCAGGGAATTGGCAAAGTAGGCGGTCACCTGCTCGAACATCTTCATAAAGAAGGAGCTTCGCTGTATATTTCCGATATTAATGAACAAGTATTAAAACATTACGCCTCTACCCTGGGTGCTACCGTGGTGAAAGGCGATGAAATTTACAGTACCGATGCAGATATATTTGCTCCGTGTGCTTTGGGTGCGGTATTAAATACTGAAAATATTGCTAAACTGAAATGCAGCATCATAGCAGGTGCTGCCAACAATCAGCTGGCCGATGAAAATGTTCACGGTCCGATGCTGGTTGAAAAAGGCATAGCCTACGCCCCTGATTTTCTGATCAATGCCGGTGGTTTAATTAATGTATATCAGGAATATATTGGCTACAACCGCGAAACAGCTCTTCGCAATACGGAGCATATTTATGATGTAACACTTCAGATATATGCAAAAGCCGAAGCAGAAAAAACACATACGCAAAAAGCAGCTATTGATATGGCCGAGAAACGCATAAACGATATACTAAAAGTTACATCAACATACTAATTTCTGACTTTTTCACCTACATTTGTCGTCCCGTTTTACAATAAAAAAAACGGGACGATTTTTTACCATTACGTTCTAACTCATGTTTAATAGACGATTTTACCGTATCAAAACTTTTCAGCAACTGTACGCCTACGGGCAGGATGCCGGAAGCAACCTTTCCCTGCACGAAAAGGCACTTATGAAAAGCCTTGATAAAACCTATGAGTTATATATCTTTTTGCTATCGTTTGCAGCCGAATTCAGATTCTTTATTTCAAAGGAACTTGACCAGCAGAAATCCAAATTTATTCCCAGTCAAACTCAGATAGACCTACTGGAACAAATTTATGCGAATAAAGCACTGAAGCTGCTGGATGAGTCGGAACAGATAACAGCTTACGTAAAGCATTTTAAAATCAAATGGACGGGTAGCGATGACCTGATGAGAAGAATATGGCAGCAGGTAAAAGTATACGAACCTATCGTAGATTATGGGCAACTGCAATCGCCCGGATTTACAGATGACAGAAAAATGGTATCTGAGTTGTTTCAATACATTTCAGTTGAGTGCGACTTGCTCGATACATATATCGAAGAACGCTACATGAACTGGGAAGACGACCAGGCATGGGTAATGACCGGTGTACTAAAAACACTAGACCAGCTGAAAGAAAACAGTAATGTACCTCTTCACCCGTTTCAGCACGAAAAAGAAGTGCTGGAATTTATGAAAGACTTACTGAAACTGACCGTGCAGCATAACGATGCGCTGACAGAACTTATCGCATCAAAAACCCAAAACTGGGATGCTGACCGTATAGCGTTCAGCGATATGTTGCTTATGAAAATGGCACTCTGCGAAATTGTGTACTTCCCATACATTCCTGTAAAGGTAAGCATCAACGAATACCTGGAACTGGCTAAATTATACAGTACTCCGCAAAGCCACGGTTTTATTAATGGCGTTTTAGATAAAATACAATTAGAATTGCGAAAGCAAAACAAAATACAGAAACTCGGACGTGGACTTGTAGAAAATTAATGACCTGTAATACATACAACACCATGAAAAATCATTTGCTTGCAGCTACTATTGCCCTTACAGTGTGGGCATGTGGCAATGAAACACCTAAAGCTTCTCCGGAAGTAATTCATAATCCGGTATCAGCAGATACTGCAGTTCAAACAGCAACTGCCGATACATCGCAGGGTGCCCGCATCGAGTTTGAAAAAACCGTGCATGACTTTGGTAATATTACCGAAGGTGAAAAGGCAGAATATGCCTTTAAATTTAAAAACACCGGTAATGAGCAACTGCTTATTGCCAACGCAACCGCAAGCTGCGGATGCACAGTACCCAGTTATTCCAAAGAACCCATACCGCCTCAGGGCGAAGGTTATATCAAAGTAGTATTTGATAGCCAGTACCGCGCTGAAACATTTGAAAAGCAAATTACCGTTACGGCTAATACACAGCCCACAGAAACCACACTTTACATTCGCGGGTATGTAGTACAAAAAGCCGGAGCACCCAACAATTTTAACGCACATTAATTAAATCTAAAATCATAACATGACAACATCATCATTATTACTAATGGCACCTGCAGCCGGTGCAGGCGGAGGTTTAAGCTCATTTCTTCCCCTCATTCTGGTTCTGGTAGTATTTTACTTCTTTATGATCTATCCGCAGATGAAGAAGAACAAGGAACTGAAAAAATTTCGTGAATCGCTGGCCGAAGGCGATAAAATTGTTACCATAGGTGGTATACATGCCAAAATTGTAAAACTTACCGATACTTACGCAATCATTGAAAGTGAAGGTACGCGACTGAAACTCGACAGGGGTTCAATAGCGATGGAAGCAAGCAGGGCACTGAATGCCCCGGCCAAAGAAGAAAAAAAGTAATATGCTCCGCATCGGAATATCCGGTTGTATTGGCAGCGGAAAATCAACTGTTGCAAATATCTTCAGGCAACTGGGTATTCCTGTATATGTAGCAGATGACCGCGCCAAATGGTTGATGACCAATCATGCTGAAATACGCAAAGGATTGGTGGCATTGTTTGGTGAACAGGCATATCTTCCTACAGGAGAATTAAACAGATCACATATTTCTGCTGAAGCATTTCGAAACAAAGAGCTATTGGCTCAGCTAAACGCGTTGGTGCATCCTGTGGTTATTCATGATTTTGACGTGTGGAGTAAAAGTCAAGCTCACACCCCCTATGTATTAAAAGAGGCCGCACTCATGTTTGAAAGCGACAGTTACCTGCAGTTGAATGCTGTAATTACTGTTACATCGCCCGAAGAGTTGCGTATACACAGAACAATGATGCGTAGTGGTTTGTCAAAACAGGAAGTGATGGCGCGAATGCAAAATCAAATGAGTGAGGATGAGAAAAAATCGCGCAGCCAATACATAGTTGTAAACGATGAAATAAATGCGCTGCTGCCGCAGGTGCTACAATTGCATGAGCAATTCAAGCAGCAATCACAGAATAGCCCTGAATAAGATAAACAAGCCACCTGCCATAAGAATAGTAACCGGCAGCGTAAGAATCCATGCTATAAAAATAGTTCTGATAGTACCTTTCTGCAGATTTTTGATGCCTTTACTGGCCACCATGCTACCTGCAATACCTGATGAAAGAACCTGTGTGGTACTAACAGGCAAGCCCAGCCATGTAGAAAGACTGATGGTTCCTGCTGCTACCAGTTCGCTTGATGCACCCTGAGCATAAGTCAAATGTTGTTTACCGATTTTTTCACCGATTGTTTTTACGATGCGCTTCCACCCTATCATGGTTCCTGTTCCCAATGAAAGGGATATGAGCAAAATAACCCAGTAAGGAGCATAATCGGTCAGTTCTTTCACCTCTGCAATCATGCCTTTCAAACGTTTTTTATCATTCGAACTCAAATTCAAATCGGGGCTTTCAGATAGTTTTTTGGCCGATTTTCCTATCATCAATACATCTTTACGCAATGCATATTGCTCTTCTTTGCTATACTCTGCTAAACTGGATTTGGTAGTCACCATTTGATTTAATTCCATTATCAGGCGGTCGAGTTTAGCATACTCCATACTGTCTTCGTAGTTCAGCTGATGGGTATCAATTTTTTTCATGAGGTAATGTACGCTTTGCACATCACGCTTGTATTCTACCATGTCAAGATTCTGATCAATGGCAAATTGGGCCGGTACAATGGCAATTAGAATGAGCATCATTAATCCAACACCTTTTTGTCCGTCATTGGAGCCATGCGAAAAACTAACTCCTGTGCACGTAAGCAACAAAACAGCACGAATCCAAGTAGGTGGTGGTGCGGTAGTATTAGGTTCACGAAATATCGCTTTGTTGCGAACAAACTGACGCAGAATGTACATGATCATAATGGCCAGACTAAAACCTAAAAGTGGCGAAAGCAAAAGTGACATTCCTATGTCGGATGCCTTTGACCAGTTTACGTAATTGCCCGGTGTTTCTGCCATTACCGAATAGGCTAATCCCACACCTAAAATAGAACCGATGAGTGTATGCGAACTGGAACAAGGTATACCCAGATACCAGGTGCCCAAATTCCACGCAATGGCCGTAAGCAGTAGCGCAAGAACGAGTGCGACATTGTGATGAATATCCGGATCTGTGAGCACTTCAATAGGCAACAAATTGCTAATACCCATAGCCACAGCAATACCTCCTGCAAATACACCGATTGAGTTCCAGATGGCCGACCAGGTTACTGCCACATAAGGCTTTAAGGAGTTGGTGTAAATAACAGTTGCAACTGCGTTTGCAGTGTCGTGAAAGCCGTTAATAAATTCGAATGCACAGGCTAGCAACAAACAGAAAATGAGCAATGCAGTTAAGGTAGGGTCTAATCCAAACATGTGGCAGGTTTTGGACAAAAGTATAGCAATACCCAAATCTGTATGTTAAGTAATTGTTAAGCCATTCTGATTATTGTGATTTTTCACGTTCAAAACACATTATCAACCATTTATCATACATCCTTCATGAAAACAGAATATTTGCAATACATTCGCCCCCTCATATCAATTAAAATACGTTCATAACATGAAAAAATCGTTGATTCAACTATTAACAGCCGTTTTGCTGTTAAGTACCTTTCAAACAAAAGCCGATGAAGGCATGTGGATGCCCATTTTGCTGAAGAAGTACAATTATGAGAAAATGAAACAAATGGGGCTTAAGCTTACAGCCGAGCAATTGTATGACGTCAACAACTCAAGCCTGAAAGATGCCATCATATGGTTCAATGGCGGTTGTACTGGCGAAATCATTTCACCAAACGGACTGGTTTTAACCAATCACCACTGCGGGTACGATGCCATTGCATCGCTCTCCACTCCTGCCGATAATATTCTCGACAATGGTTTCTGGGCAAAATCATTCAGCCAGGAAAGGCCTAAACCCGGTATGTGGGTTTCTATCGTACAGCGCATGGATGATGTTACTGATAAAGTAATGGCTGAACTTAAGGGTGTAGAAGAAAAAGACAGGGCCGCTAAATTGCAGGTTATTTATAAAAAGCTGACTGACGAAGCAATTAAAGGTACGCATTACGAAGCACAGGTTCGTGAAATGTTTAAGGGCAATGCATATTATATGTTTGTATTTGAACGCTTCACTGATATTCGATTGGTAGGAACACCTCCGCAAAACATTGGCAAATTTGGTGGCGATCCTGATAACTGGGTATGGCCACGCCACACAGGCGATTTTAGCATGTTCCGCATTTATGCCAATAAAGACAACAAACCGGCTGCGTACTCAACTGAAAACGTTCCTTACAAACCCAAGCACTTCTTACCGGTTTCGCTGAAAGGAATTAAAGAAAATGATTTTGCCATGATTATGGGTTTCCCCGGCCGTACCAATCGCTATGAATTTGCCAGAGGCATTGCACTTGCTCAGGATAAAATCAATCCTACCATCGTAAATCTGCGCGACATAAGATTAAAAGCTTGGAAAGAAGTAATGGAGAAAAGCGAAAAAGACCGTCTGGTTCTTTCAGCTCAATACGCACAGGTTGCTAATTACTGGAAATACTTTATCGGACAAACCGAACAGCTTAAACGCCTTAAAGTATATGACTATAAAAAAGAGCAGGAAAAACTTTTCAGCAACTGGGCATCAGCCAAACCTGAATACGCAGCTGTATTACAAAATATAGATAATGCTTATACCGAATACGAGCCGTATGCCCTACAACGCACCTACCTAAGCGAAGGAATTTTAGGCATTAACCTGTTTCAGATAGCCCTTCAGCTGAACGGATACGAAACCGAGAAAGATACTGCTAAAGCCAATCGCGCCCTTGCCGGGTTTGTTAAAAATCAGGAAAGGTTGTACGAAAGTTTCTTTGCATCGGCTGACGAAAAAATCATGAGTCAGATATTGCTGATGTACTATAACAATATACCTAAAGATCAGCAGGCACCTTACATGGCTACAATTCTTAAAATGGGCAAAACACCTGAAGCGGCAATAGCCAAATATGCTTCCGAAACATTTAAGAAAAGTATGTTTTCAAATAGAGAGAAGTTAGAGTCATTTTTGAAGAAGCCTGATGTAAAGGCTTTGAGAAAAGACCCTGCGTATGCTGCTGTTGCTTCATTTTACTCTACATACATGGAGAAATACAAACCCGTTGTAGATGCATTTAATGCCAAAAATATGCGCGAAGGACGCATTTACATCAAAGGTTTGATGGATATGCAGCCCGATCGTGTATTTTATCCTGATGCCAATTCATCACTTCGCCTTACCTATGGTAGCGTAAAATCATATGAACCCAAAGATGCCGTATTGTATGACTATATCACCACACTGGATGGTGTAATGGAAAAGTACAATCCCAACGATTTCGAATTTGATGTACCTAAAAAACTGATAGACCTGCATGCTAAAAAAGACTATGGCCAGTACGCCATGACCAACGGTAAATTGCCTGTAGCCTTTATAACCAACAACGACATTACCGGTGGCAACTCAGGTAGTCCGGTAATAGACGGAGAAGGTAATCTTATCGGTTTGGCTTTTGACGGCAACTGGGAAGCCATGAGCGGTGATATAGTATTTGACGAGAAATATAAACGTACCATCAATGTGGATGTACGATATGTATTGTTTCTGATTGAAAAATATGGTGAAGCCGACAATATCATCAACGAATTGAAACTGGTGAAATAATACCCGATTTATTACCAACTGAAAAAAAGCTACCCTATTTACGGGTAGCTTTTTTTATATAGCCTGCTAACCTTATTAGCATTAATTTAATTCAAAATGTATGTCAGGTTTATATTTTTGCTACAAAGGAATTTTATATGAATGTTAAATTATGCTTTGCTACACTTGCCTTCTGCACAATGGTAGCAAAAGCTCAAATCATACCCCAATCTGCAGTAGCAGGTAATAATCCGTCAACATTGAGATGGAAGTATATTCAAACGCCCGCACTTAAAATTATATTTCCTGACGGAAACTACAAAGAGGCATCACGTATAGCTGATATCATCAATTTCATAAGCGACAGTGCAGCAGTATCTATTGGAGATAAACGAAAACATCTGACTATGCTGTTGCAAACACAGCAGGTTATATCAAACGGTTATGTAGGACTTATGCCCTACAGAAGTGAATTATTTGCTACCGGAATTCAAAACCAGAACTACCTGGGTTCACTGGCATGGCTTGATGTACTGGCTATACACGAATACAGACATGCCCTGCAATACATCAACAACAGGCGAGGTCTTACAAAAATGATGTACATAGCCGGTGGTGAAACTTTTTGGCAACTTGCCCAAAGCACAGCAATACCCAACTGGTTTTACGAAGGCGATGCCGTGCAAACCGAAACGGTTTTAACCGGTGCTGGAAGAGGTCGAAATCCGCATTTCTTCAATGAGCAACGTGCTCTGCTGCTCAACAATAAAAAATACGGATATCAAAAAGCACGAAATGGCTCATTTATATCTATGTTGCCCGATCATTACAGGCTTGGATACGCCATGCTACATCAGGTAAGATGGGAGAAAGGGCCTGATGTATGGAGAAAAATTATTGAAGACGGTGCATCATACAAGGGGTTAATCTATCCGTTTTCAAAAGCCATGAAACGCCATTCCGGATATGGAACACGTAAAACTTATATGCGTACGTACGATACCTTGCAGCAGCAGTGGCAAAAAGAACTGAGTGAACTGAAACTAACACCCGTTACACAATTGTCACCTGAACCCAAACGGATTGTAACCAACTACGAATGGCCACACCACCAGGCTGACGGAAGTATCATTTGCAGACGTGAATCCTATAACCGTACACAGGAAGTAGTTAAAATTACAAATGGTAAAGTAAGCACACTGTCAGTTATGGGACTTACCGTAACAGAGCCCTATCTTTCTGTTCGCAATGATGTAGCAGCATGGACCGAGTTGACAACCGATAACAGGTTTATGAACAGAAACTATTCAGATATTGTAAGCTACGATATTAAAACTGACACCAAACGGAAAATTACAACTTATTCGAAATTGTTTTCACCGGTATATTCACTTAAACGTAAAGCATTTGTTGCTGTTAGAGCCGATGAACACATACGAAACACTATTGTAATCATAGATGCGGAATCAGGCAATATTTCAGATAGTGTAGCTAATCCTGATAATGATTTCATTTCTTATCCGAAATGGAGCAGTGACGATAACAGCATTATTTACGTAGCAAAAACAGGATATCGTTTACGCATAGTTAAATACGACATTACAACACGTGCCTTTACTAACCTGACCGAACCTACCGAACATGTTATAGAAGGAATTTATCCCGGCAAGAATGATGTGTATTTTGCTGCGGGTTTTTCGGGCATTAACAATGTGTATGCGGTAAGCCTGGGTGGTGATAAACAAATACGACAGCTGAGCAGCGTAAAATTCGGATTGATGGGGCCAACGCTGAATGAAGCGGAAGACAGTATTTATTTTACTCAAATGGGAGTTATGGGGCAGCATATAGATGTGCTGGCACTTAATAGCGTTACACCGGAAGCACACACCATTACAGAACCCGAATTTCAAACCCGTTACCGTATTTTAACCACACCTGTGGAATCAAAAATATATGACCGCATACCATTAACTAAAAACTATGAAGTGAAAGAATATACAGGTGCCATTAGAAGTCCCAAGCTTCACTCATGGTCGCTAACGGGCAGTCAGCAACAAGTTGATTTAACGCTTAAGGTTGATAATATACTCAATGATTTTGGAGCCAATGTGGCTACGGGTATTAACTTCAATGAAAATGCATATTATTTAAACGGTCGCTTTGATTATGCGCGATACCGATTACCTTTCGGTGTTATGGCAGCAATGAATGAACGAAGTATAGCTTTGCCAGTAAATTTATCGGATACAGGTATGAGGGGAAGTTTAACCACCTCATTCACCGAATCTATTTACGGAATTGGCACTTATCTGCCCTACACCCGATACGATGGCATATACATTTCAACAGTTAAACTATATGCTAACGCAGCTATGATTAACACGTTTAATTACGAAATAAACGACAAAACAGACAACTCTCGTTCATTGAATCCGACTGTGGTTGAATGCGGTATGGACTTTTCTATTGTACGTGGACGAGCATTGCAAAATCTAATGCCTCGTTTCGGCACGCAATTATCTGTATACTATGGCGCAGCTTTAAATTCAGTTAGTGCATCTAATTTCCGGGTAAATTCAAGTGTGTTTTTACCCGGCATAATGCGTAACCACGGTTTTAAAATAACAGGTGCATTTAAACAGGAAAGCCTAAGTAACGATTACCGCTTCTTCGATCAGTTTACACATGCCCGCGGTTATGCGCCAATTCAGGGCGACCGCGAATGGGTGTTTAGCGTTAACTACGCGCTTCCCTTACTTTATCCTGACTTTGGTGTAGGCGGTATCTTTTACATCAAACGGGTAAAAGCGAATTTGTTTTTAGACTTATCAGGTGTTACACGCACGCAACTGAATAAAACATTTGCACAAAATTCAGCGGGATGCGAGTTGTTGTTTGACGTAATCAATCTGCAGTGGCTAAGCTTATCAATGGGTACCCGACTCAATGCCCTGCTTAATACCAACTACTTCGACAGTGACCGTACTTTTGTACCGCAGTTTTATATGGCAGGTACATTTTAACCCGAGTTTACAGGTTCTTTGGTATCATGATAAAGAAAACTACTCCGATACCACCAGTCGTTTCACTGTTGTACCAGCATCGGTGGTAATGTGAACGAAATACAATCCCGTATTAAGGCCTGACAATTGCGTTGATGAGTGGAACAATTCCTGAATGTGCACTTTGCCGGATATATCAGTTACTTTAATACTGCCTGCCGTTAAACACGCAGTGCCCTCAATGAATATGGCATCGTTTTTTTTAGCAGGATTCGGATACAGATTAAACGATAAATTTTCGGCAGTAGATGAATACGTAATGGTTGTATTTTGATGTATAATTCCCAATGCATCCAGGTCAAAACCCGATGAAGGGAAAGGTGTTGGCCACGGATCGTTTATTTTATTTCCGGCAGCATCGAGTTGGGTGTATGGGCTTTGCAAACTTCCGACCACATCTACCACACGAATATGTGTCACCGCATCTTTATTGAGCAAGGTAGTATCGGGCAAATCATCAAGATTAAAAGGTGTGCCGAATGGCGCAATGTATTTTCCGGCAAGGTTATTCAGTTTTTCGGCACGCAGTGCACCAAAGGGGCCAAGCTGGTTAATCGTATCTGTTAATGAAGATGACGGGAACCGAAAATAATTAACTCCATCTGAACTCACCTCTACAAATGCCAATTCCAGATAAGCCGCACCTGTATCCAGCGACTGGTCAATAAAGCCATTTTCAAAAATCACGAAATCGAAACCCGGTCCGTTTTTTACAGGATGATATACATGCAATTCAGCAACTCCACCGTCACCCAGCGAAAGTATACCATTGCCGGCCTTGCCTGGAATAGATTCTTCATTACCGGCTGTAGCTTTCCCCAGCAAAGTATCAGCACAATGCTGCCAGCCACGTTGAATGTGGTAGCCAATGGCCCATGCCTTAATGATGCTGCTGTCGCGGTGAATGGCTGTAGTACCCGCAATACCCGCCTGTGGTGCATACTGTGCCGATAAATCGACAACACTGCATAGGCAAATAATTAGAAGAACTTTACGCAACATGAGAACCCTCAGATTTATTCATACGCTATTAATCGCCAACGGTAGCAATAACTTTCAATTCAATGGCAATAGGCGTAGGCAGGCAATTGATTTCAAGCGTGGTGCGGCAAGGAGGATTGGATGCAAAATATTCAGCCCACAATTTGTTGTAAACCGGAAAGTCATCTTTCATATTGGTCAGAAAAACAGTTACGTCAACAATCTTATCCCAGCTGCTACCGGCATCTTCCAGAATAAGCTTTACATTATTAAACACCGAATGGCATTGTGTGGCAATATCATAGCTCAGAATTTTTCCATGTTCGTCAACTTCAACACCGGGAATCTTTTTGGTTCCGCGCTCACGCGGGCCCACACCCGATAAAAAGAGCAAATTACCTACTCTGCGGGCATGCGGATAAAGTCCAACAGGCTCGGGTGCTTTATCTGAATGGTGAACTGTTTGATTGGTCATATTGCAATATTAAATTTTTATTGATGAAGATAACTGACGTGCCCAACTGTCGCATAGCACGGCTGTGGCAACAGCCGCATTTAACGATTCGGCTTCGCCTCTTTTGGGTATACTTACCGGAAATTTTATGAAAGGCAAAATATCATTCGAGATGCCCGAACCTTCATTGCCAATAACCAGAACACAATGCTGAGGTATGTTTATTTCATAAGTCGATTTTCCGTTTAATACAGCGCCATACACTGGCAGGTTGCAGTCCGACAAAAATTCGTTTAACTGACAGCGTAAGGTTGTAACTCGTAGAAATGAACCCATGCTGGCTTGTATTGTTTTGGGACTGTAAGTATCTGCACATTGTGAACTGCATACTACATGCGTTATGCCATACCAATCGGCAATTCGAATTATTGTACCCAAATTGCCGGGATCCTGTATGCCATCCAATGCCAATATAAGTCCATTCGATTTATGAATACTGCTTACATTTTCAGGTATTACTGCAACAGCCAATACCTGACCGGGAGTGGTTAAGCTACTCAGTTGCTTCAACTCCTGAGGTGTTACTTCGTGCACTTCAGTATCGTTTGCAAAAGTGGAAACCGGGTGAGTTATCAACCATTCGTGTGTTGCAAATAGGCTATTTACACGTATTTTTGACCGAAGCAGTTCTATCACCGACTTGTTGCCTTCTACCGTAAACAAGCCGAGTGTATCGCGGTGCTTTTTATGAACCAACGACTGAACCAATTTGATTTTAGCTTTAGATAACATATGCTTCAGACGGGCAAATGTAATGCTTAAATGCATTTTTGCCGTGCTTCTTTTGCCTGCCTGCAGCAGCGTTAAATTCATTCCCGATAATATGTCGCTGCTCAAATCAAATGAAACACGTGTAGAACACCCTATCGGAGGTGAAATAGAAAAGCAGCTTACCACCCTTTACAAGCAAGTACCTAACCGCAAATTGTTCGGAGTATTCAACAGCAGACCCTATTTTTACATCAGGGGATCTAAGGGTAACGATAATTTCATAAAAAAATTCATGCGCAATTCGCTGGGAGAGCAGCCTGTATTTACAGATTCACTTTTTATTGAAAATACAGTCAAATCCATGCAGAATTTTATGGTAACCAAGGGGTATTTCTATCCTGAGATCAGGTATGAAGTGGCTGTGAGTAAAAGGAGAAAAGCAACCGTAACCTACTTCATTAAGCCCAATATGCCTTACAAAGTGATGGATTACAGGCTGCACATTGAAGACAAACAAATCTACGATCTGGTGAATGGTGAAATGGACGAATCATTTGTTCAGTGGTGGAAACCAATAGACCAGGGATTGCTGATTAAAGAGCAGGAACGCATCATTAATCAATTGCGTAATAACGGATACTATATAATGGGTAAGGAATTCGTAGACTTTAGCATTGATACCAATGACGGCAAAGGATTTTGTATTGTATCACTTAATATTCGAAACCCAACTGATGATGTTCATGAGAAATACTACAACAAACAGGTAACCATTGAAATTGACCCAAACAATCAAAATGACCGTGGACTGCTTAAGCGCGACACCTTTGCTGCTTTCAGAATCATGTATAAACCTGCATTTTTCAAACTCAACCCGGAGATTCTGAACTTCAATATTCTTATGATGCCGAACAACGAATTCAGGCAGAATTCCATTAATCGTACTTACAGTCGTTTAAGCGATTTGGGTATTTTCCGGTTTGTGAATATTCAAAGCTCTCCCTACGAACGAAACGACAGCCTATTTCTTAATTATAACATAAGACTTATACCAAATATTAAATACACCGCTACCATAGAACCTCAGGCCACACTCTCTGACCAAAATAATACCCTTACCGGACAAGACTTCAGGAACTATGGTGTAGCTATTCTCGCTCAGTTTACCAACCGCAATGTTTTTCGCAATGCAGAAATTCTACAGCTTACATTTCGCTCAGCACTCGAGGCTCAGGGACAAATTAAATCAACCGGTTTTTTCAACAGCACCGAACAACGACTTACGGCTGCTGTAATAATGCCACGTACTCTGCTTTTTACAGGTTTCGACCGAAATGAAAAGTACTATAGCAATAAGACTATTTTCAGTGCTACTGCTGTATATGAATTGAACATTGACTACGAACGTCAGGTATTGTCTACCGGGATAAATTACCAGTTAAACAGGCGACTGACCACACTTTACTTCTGGCCGTTTTAAGTCAGTTATATACGCAGTAACATACGATCACCAGAACTGCAAACACAAAGTGCCAATGATATTTTCCTGCAAAATCTGTTTACCAATAACCTGATTGCCGGTTCGCGTATTGGATTTGTTTACTCCAATAAGCAGGTGGCGAAAGGACTTAGTTTTATTTACCTGCGTTGGGACCTTCTTGATTTGGCAGGCTATCCTCTATCCTTGTATAACCGTCTGGCAGGTGGCACCCGTGATGAAGATGGCAGTTACACCGTATTTGGTGTAAAGTATTTTGAGTTTGCAAAATCAACTATTGATATTCGTTACAATACCATTTACGACCAAAACAACAGCACAGTATTTCGCCTGTTGGCAGGATATGCTCTGCCTTACGGCAATACCCGCGATTTCGTTCCTTTTGAACGTAGGTATTTTGTGGGTGGCGCCAACGATTTACGTGGCTGGAGACCACGTTCGCTGGGGCCTGGCGCTTACAAGGCTGCCGATCAGCTCGATTATTCAGGTGAGATTAAACTGATGGCCAATGCGGAGTTCAGGTTCAATATGTATAACCGCTGGCTTGAGGGTGCTGTATTTGCCGATGCAGGTAATGTTTGGAATGCTAAACCAAATCCGAACAGGCCTTGGGGAGAATTTGACTTCAATCGTTTTTATAAAGAAATTGCCTTCAACACCGGACTTGGAATTCGACTGAATCTGGAAATTTTCATCATCCGTTTAGATTTTGCGCTACCCTTACATGACCCTACTTTCCCTTTACAAAAACGTTGGGTAATTCGTGACTTCAGCTCACAATGGCTGCTCGATAATTTCAACTTCAATTTTGGTATTGGCTACCCGTTTTAGTTCTCCTGACGCCCCAGCATTTTTCGTTCCCACATCAGTTTCTGTTCCTCGGCTACTATGCGTTTACGGTCTTCATCTGTTAACTTTTCCGATGGTGCTGTGCCTTTATCCAAATCAGGTTTCCCGGCATTTATCCATGCCGTGTACCACATCGAACCTACTGTAAGTATCGACAGTCTCATTCTCCGTTCCACCTGATCGCCCAACATTCGGTTGTAGGCTGCTGAATAGTCTTCGGAGTATTGTCGTACACGTGTTTGGCCTTTCATTTCGTAGCTATATTTTCTGTCCGTTTCAAAACGTTTGTTCAGTTCGCGCTCAAAATTCAGTACTGAATCTTTGGCCGCAAAACTTCCCTCCGATGCACGCCAGGCCTCTTCCAATTCATTTTCAATATATCGCGCACGTCCCACAAAAAAATCATACTGGTCGCTGTATAACTCGGGCAAACGTGATTCCCAGAATGCATGTATTCCCTGCTGTCCTGTTAATTGTCCGTTGTAGTTTATTGTAGCATGTAAGGGCACATGAGCATCAGCAATGTAGTGACCCAAATCGGCAGAAAGGCGAATAATGCGTTCCATATTTTTTTCTTTAAACGCTTCTGTCAGCCTGTTCATCATCAGTTGTATATGCCAGGGAACAATACCGTATGCTTTAAGCGTATCTTCAGTATACCTGGCAATTGCATCTTTCCACCTGCGTGGCATAGTATCCAGTGGCAGTGTATGTTCAAAATAATCCAAATCTACATAATGCCGGCAAGCTTCCTCCGGATCACTGTATCTTCTTTTGTCGGGGTCTACGGCATGTTCGGTGATGTCTTCAATATGCAATCTGTAAAAAGCAAATAATTCGGGTGGCAGAGTAAATACTGCCAATCGATTTATAACTTTATGGGCATAAAATCCCCACCCAAAACCTTGTGTTAAAATTCCGGTAAACACAGCAAGCATAACTATCCTTTTCATACTAGCCTTCGCGGTTAACCGTGTCTATTGAAAATGCAGGCACGCAGCAACTCCAGTATTCACATTCTTCATCAAACGGATTGGAGTAGCGCACGCGGGTTCCTTTTCTGATTAGTATGCTTTCACCTGCATGCAGCAATACCGTTTCTCCATCCACTTCAAATTGCTTTCGGCCACGTACCACCATAGTCACTTCATCAAACGCAGGAGTTTGAAAAGGCTCTGACCAATGCGGAGGCGCAACCATATGCGCAATGGAAAAACCCGAATCACCGGATGACGCTAATCCGTAATGCTCTTCAATCAACTTTCCGTCAGTAGTTGGCACCCGAAAGGGCGACTGTTGTTTTATGTATGCCATACGTGCAAATGTAATAAGCTGATATTACTGTTTGTTATGAAAGAATATTAAAAGTTATGTGTGCATTTGTGAATCATAAATATGAAATGGTAAAGCTATGTATATGCACTTATGTAATGTAAATAGCACTATAAATTAAATGGTAAATAATTGCTCAGGAAGATAATTGGCGAATAAGATCTTGCACCTGAGTATTATCGGGATAGCGCTGTTGCATACGTTTCAGGTATATTAACGCTTTTTGCTTATCACCTCGCAGGTTGTAAAGTCCGGCCATATTCAGCAGGGCCTGATAAAAGTCGGGGTCACTTTGCAAAGCCTTTTCATAATAGTACACGGCCTGCACATAATTTTTTTGTAGCACGTATGCAAATCCCATATTGGTTAATGCATCTGAATGTTTGGGTTGAATATTCAATACTTCATTCAATAGTTGAATGGCCAATGTGCTGTTTCCGTTCATAATGCAGGCAGCTGCATAGCGTGCTTTAAAGTCGGTTTGAAGGGGCATCTGATCCACAGCTTTTTTAAGCCATGTTACCGCCTGCGGATACTGTTGTTCATTGAAGTACGCCTGCCCTATGCGATACATGGTCCATGCATCACGCACATCACTGTCTTTCATTTTCAGTGTTGTTTGAATAATCGCACGGTTGTCTTTTTGCAAGTAGAATAAATGTATGCGCTCTTCGGCACTTGCTTTATTTGACAGTATAAAAGCCGAATCCAGTGATGCACTTTCACCTTCAAACGATTCATAATACTTGAGCCACGCTCTGAGTTTTACTGATTCATTGGTTTCAGTCGTATTCACAGGATATATACCTGTAAACTTTTTTTCTTGTGCAGATTTAACCTTTGTGCGGTGAACGGCAATTTTATGATCGTGAACCGAAACGTGCGGAATATCAATAGTGCCCGAACGGGGCATATGGCACGTTACGCAATTATCCTGCTGTGCCTGCCTCAATTCTTTTTTTTCAGTGCATCCCGTTTGCTGTGTGTGGCAATTCATACATGCCGTGTTAAACACCTGCGTACCTGTTACTTTTACACTTACGTGCGGATTGTGGCAAGTTATACAGGTGAGTTTGCTTTGTGCTTTTTCGCTGCCCGACTCAATGAAACAGTTACTCATCTGCAAACGCTGCGCATGCGATGCCATAATAAATTCATCGTCACGGTTCTGGTATTTGGGTGTAAATACATGCATAAAATCACTCAAACGCATACCCGGACGAAAATCGGTGAATTGCTTACCATTAACCGTAACAGCATTTCCCTGAAGGTGACAACGCTGGCATACATCTATTTGCAGATCCCACGGAAGCTTGCGCGGATTTACAATGGTGTAATCAATCTGTGTGGCTGTATCTACCCATTTGCCTTCCAGTTTTTCTTTCACGTGCACCTCACCAGGTCCATGACATCGCTCGCAATCAATGCCTCGTGGTATATTTACAAATTTGTTTTCAGATCCTTTTTCCGCTGTGGGCATGGCATTGTGGCAACTCATACATTCCATTCCAATGGCACGGCTAAAGCGCACGTTGCGACCCTTTTCAAATCCCGGTGGCAAATCCCATTTCGATTCCTGCGCATACCAAGTAAGCGGCATCTGAAACACAAATCCGTTTATTTCCATCAGGTGTGAATTGGTATGCTGACCTGAACCTACTATGTAATCAACACGTTCGGTACGTTTATGTACTGTATCCTTTCCATTTAGCCTAAACTCAGTTATATACATGGTATCATTAGTACGAAACGGATAATAGTACAAATCACTGAATCGGTCGTAAACCACATGATGCTTGCCAAATTGTGCCACACTTTTCTGTGGTGTAGCCGCATCGAATGAGCGGCCCATACCTGTTTGAATAAATGACTGATAAATACTTTCGTGGCAAGTGCGGCAGGTTTGCATGCCTACGTATTTCACTGTATCATGATGATTCAGATAGGCTGATGTATTGCTGCGTGACGTACACTGTACAGACAATACAGCCACGGATGCTATACATCCCCAAAACACAACCAGCAAAATGCTGCGAAATTTCATGTCATACTAAGTTATTCTCCGAACGCATCGCGCCAGGCAAGCATGCCGCCCAGTAAATTACGTACGTTGGAAAAACCATTATCCATCATAAAAAGTTTGGCGTTACCACTACGCATTCCTGAACGGCAGTGTACAATGATTTCAGCGTTTTTGTGTTGGTTCAGTTCATCCATGTAGTCGGGTAGTGAGCCTAACGGAATCAGCCTTGCACCAATATTGTATTCCTCATACTCATGGGGTTCGCGCACGTCAATCACAATCAGGTTTTCGCTATTGTCCATGCGCTCTTTCAGTTCTTGTACAGTTATATCCTGCATAGTATTAATTAGTTTTTATAATTAGTTTTTTTACGGTTTCGTATCCTTTAGTGCTTTTAATTTTAACCAAATATATGCCTGTTTGTAATGCGGGCAAATAAAGTGTTTTTGCCATTCCCTCCTGCTTCAGCAGCAATTTACCCGACAAATCAAGCAACTGAATTTCACTTATAGTTTCATTTGCTGTATGAATATGAACTACATCGCTTGCCGGATTGGGATAAAGCACAACATTCCACGCAGCATCCGGGCTTTCAAGTTGTATTTCGCTCACCCCTACGGGCGGATTTAGCCATTTACCAACTATAGGCCTTATCATGGGCGTTCCGTTTTCGGCCGTATTGTACCAGAAATCAACTATGCGGTATGCCAGATTCGAATTCTTTGAAGGTTTACCGTCAATATCAAAGTTTTCGTCCCAACCTACGTTGAGCATATACACCTGATCTTGCTGCCAGCCTATGTAAAACTTACCCGCAGGCAAAAAGAGAGGAGCATCGAGTTTGAAGTAATAAAATCCGTTATATTGATAAAAATACTGAGGCGATTGGAACGGTATGCGTTTCAATACAGTTTGTCCGGTACCATTTCCGTTGGTATTTATGTCTTGCCACACCATTAAATCGAACGTGCGCAACGATACATCATCAAATGAGCGGTTAAAAAACATGCTGATACCGAATAGTGTATCGGGCATACCAAGTTCAAAAGCCAGTGCAACAGCACCGGGTTCATTCACAATTCCGTATCCGTTTTCAGCTGTACCATCATCGTAAGCAAAATAGTTACTGAAATGTGTTTTTACCTCCACCTGGTCATTGGAAAATACATTGTCTGAACTGCCTAAAATATTGGCGCGGTACCGTGATGTAAATGTTATGGTATCGCCTGTGAAACTGCCTGTAAGGTTAGCACCCTGATCAATTACCAATGTGGTATCGGTTTGCGTAACAAAGTTTCCTAGCACCCTGTCGTAAGTACCAATTGCGGTGGTATTTGGATTGCGTATCTGCCGGCTATAGTCAATGGGATTGCTGATACCATCGTTGTTTTTAACCTTAAGCCATTGCTGTTTGCGCGTATATCTGAAGGTATCGGTCAAATAATGATTGTGCGGCATTGAAGCATACGGCTGCAACAACGATGAAGGAACCGAAGTGAGAGCAATATCGCGGTAAGTATCATTTCGGGTACGGCCTTTATCAAATTGAACATAATCAACATGCCAGTGATTTACATTTCCGCTACGGTTGCCAAAATTGCGAAAAGCTATCTGCACATCATCGTGAAACCAATTACTGTCGTTCAATAAAATATTAACACGGGTGAAACGGTCGGTAGGCATATTGAACGAACTGCGGTTCCAAATGGTTATAAACTGATTGGGCAGACATGGGTTGTTTCGAATTTGCAACAGAAGCGAGTCACCGAAATTGGGCCGCTCGCCCAGACCTTTAGGTTGTATGTAAAAACTCAGGTATACCGAGTCGGAAACTTTCAAACCTTGCAGGTTAAAAGGCCAGGACATGAGCGTGTCGCAATAGCCATTTCCTAAGCCATATGGCTGTCCGCGGCCATTCAATCCATCAAATGTGGCTACATTCAGGCTGGGAGGATTTATTGGAAATTGTCCGTTTACATACGTGGAATTGGTTATCCATTTGCCCGCATCCGGAAAAACAGAGGAAGCGGAAAAGTCATCAATAAATGGTAAATACACTTTTTTGCCGACCTGAATACCACCAACCATAAACTGTAAGGAATCGGAATCGGTATACGTTCCTTTATTGATAAAGCGGAATTGAAAATTAGCATGTCTGAATCGTCCGAAATTGACAAAAATTCTCACATATGCATATGCAGATGAACTCAATTTTCCGCCTTGCCAAACGCGTATCCATTCTCCTCCGTTATTGCGCAACTGCAAAATAAGCGAATCGCTGCTGCGTGTTAAATCCGTTGAGCGGTAATAAAACCGTAGAAAAACAGAATCGCCTGTCGGGAACTGCTGAATATTCATGAGGTGAGAAAGCAATGTATCGGCAAAGCCCTGTGTTCCGTTTGCCGAATTATATGTCTGATTAAAACCGTCACGCGAATTGAAAACCACGGCATTGGTAGCTAATGGGCCTCCACTACTCACCTCAACGGGCGCATAGCTCCAGTTAAGCGAAAGAGGTTTCTTGTCGCGGAAACTGTAATTCAAAAAGTTTTCGTTGAAAGGTATAGTTAGCCTGTCGGTGATGATGCAATTATGCAGTAAAAAGGTTTCCGTATTGCTTGCTGATTGAGTGCTGTAAGATGCAAATCGGATACGGAAGTTGACATCACGGTAGTCCGCCACATCAAACGGTATAATAACATCAGCTAGGCTTACTGGTTGATCGGGCGATTTCCAGATGGTGCGATAATTTCCCGATGCAGTTAAAAAATCAAGCACGAGCGTATCACCGGGCTGCCAGGTGCTGCCAGTACTGTAAGTAAAATGAATATACGTACGGTTTTGTGAGCCATTCATATCAATAGCAGCTGAGTTTAGCTCATCGCACAAGCCCAATGCACCGCTACCCCCACCGTACGGATTTCCCTGCGCATTCAGTGCATTGAAAACGGCTGCATTGCCGGCAACCGTTACAAATTTATCTGCCCATAATGTATCAGCCAGAGTAATGCCAAAGAAATATTCAATAAACGGGAAATTGGTAAAGGTTTCTGTTTTACCCAGATAATTATTGTGCGGGGTAGTTTCGCTAATATCTGCTGTGTGTTTTTCAAGCACATGGTTTGATTGTAACGGCACCTTTTGTTCAGTGCCCCGCTGTGCCTGAACGGTTAAAGAAAACATGCATAAAACACCAAAAAAAACTACCCAATTTCTCATGCCTATTGTTTAAGAAATATATCAATAGTGCTGCCTGCTTTTACTGTGGCATCAAACGAATATGTAGGTGCTTGTCTGTAAATACGGGCACCGGCAGTATCAGTTATGACACCCTGAAACACAACTGCACCCGTGTTTAACGTTTGACTGGCCAATAAATTGCGAGCTTCTTCGTATGTCAGGTCGATTAAATTCGGAATAGGTACATCTACTGCGTCTACCATGCCATCGCCCAGCACCAAATCTACTGCACTGCCTTTTGCCAGTTTGTAGCCGGGCGGTATGCTGTTTCCGTTTATTTGTTGTTCGAGCACTACGTTCTGTGCCAAATCCGGCTTGTAAATAAGTTGTCCTGCTTTCAGTCCTGCACTTTTGAGCATAGCCTCGGCTTGTCTTAACGAAACATCAATCAAATTGGGCATGGAAACCAGTGGAGCTTTATCGGCATTAATTACCAGGTAAATGATGCGGCCTTCTTTCACTTTACTTTCAGGCGCAGGATTTTGATCCAGCACGCTTAACTTGGGTTTGTCATCAAAATAAAGTGAATCTATAATCAGAAATCGCAGTTTACGTTCATTCAGCAATTGAATGGCATTCTCAATGGGAACGCCCGTTACATCAGGTACGGTAAGTGCATCGCCATGTCGTGTAGCTGAGCGCAATACGTAGGATACGGCTGTGAAAATGGCCACCACCGTCAGAATAATCAGCGCAATGTGAATCGCAAAGGTTTTAATCCATTTCATTGAACGCGTGAAAATAGAAATATTTCAGGTATTACCACGTAAAACCGCCAAACCGGACGTGTAAAAAAATATTCAACTTATGCCATACGCGTTGTACGTGCGGTTCCGAATTCAAGGATGGAGTCAATAAATTCATATGGCTTGTAGCCATTTAAAGCACACTGATGAAAAATTGCCGTAGCGGGAGTCATACCGGGCAATGAGTTTACCTCAATAAAAACTACATCGGTGTGCGACTTGTAAATACGCACAAATGCATCAATGCGGCAATATCCTTGCACACCAAGCACCTTAGCGCCCTTCATCAGCACCTGCTGCACATGCTTGCTTATTTGCTGCTGCCTGTTTTTTTCTTTGTCATACCTGGCCGGGGTAATATTTTGCCCCTGACCTGCCAGAAATTTTTCTTCGAGACTTAGAATTTCACCTTCAGCCAAAGCTTCGCTGGGCTCAAATGTTTCGTAAGTTACATTTTGGCTTTTGTAGTGTGTAAGCATGCCACCCGTTATTTCCAGAAAATGATCGGCACCCGCCCTGTCAATAAACTTCTCAATCAGGAAGTACGATTTTTTAGGGAATTCTTCTTTGGGTTTCAGTTGTAATTTTTTGATGAGCGAGGGCGTTAACTGAACAGTCGACCTAAATACTCCCTCAGCATACGCCTGAAGTTCGGCTCTGTTTTTAATTTTCTTTACCGCACTGCTACAACCGTCATCAGCTGGTTTGGCTATTAGCGGATATCCCATGCGGTCTGCATCTGTCAGTATTCGATTCTTCGCAGCTTTCCAGTCTTTTTCATAAACCAGCATATGATCGGCTACTAAAAAACCATGCTTTCTAAGAAGTTCATTGGTTGCATATTTGTTGATAGTGATTTGCGAGCTGGCATAGCCTGAACCGTTGTAGGGCAGTTTTAATCGGTCAAGTTCGCGTTGCACAGTTCCGTCTTCACCCGGCCTGCCATGCAATGCAATAAACACACAATCGGCTTCTTTGGACAGCTGTGTGTAAGTCATTTTACGTGGCTTGTCCAGTGCATGCACATTGCCGTAAAGTTCAAGCAAATCTTTGCATTCTTTGGTTATCTGTGCCACAATTGGTGCACGCGAATAGTTCATTATTTTATCACGTATATCGTCTGCATTATCCTTCAGCATGATATTGATAGGAATGCGATACAGCGTATGCGATTTATCATCACCCGTTACAAATACCGGAAAGGGTTCATATTTAGCCGAAGAAGCCAATTTCTCGTAAATGTTTCGTCCGCTTTCTACTGAAATATGGCGCTCGGTGCTGTATCCACCCATAAGCACAGCCACTTTTTTCTTGCGCGATGCTTTTTTACGGTTTTGTTTTATATTCTCATCCAGTTGTTTGAGCAGTTGTGTACACTCGTGGTGACGATTCCAAGATGAAGCACGTTCGTAAAGGGATGTACGTATGATGTAGGTAAGAAATTGCGAAGGGTTTAAACCGATTTCAGCCGCCTGGTGAAAAAAGAAAGACGAAGGCATCATGCCCGATGTGGTATTCGGGTCGTTCAGGTATATCCTTCCTTTTTTATCATAAAAACCGTCAATACGTGCATACACGTGAAAATTGAAGTAGCCAAACAGCTCCACACACTTTGTGCGAATGCGCTGTATTTCGGCATCGGGCAGCTGTATGGGTGTTATTTTGCGGCTCAAACCGGGCAGGTATTTGCTGCGGTAGTCAAATACTTCATTGCCTTTTACAATTTCAGTTGGTGGTAGCGCTACAGGTTTGCCATCGGCATTGCGAATGACTATACAACTGAATTCGCGTCCGCCTATAAAAGATTCAATCAGGCATTCGGTTTCGCTGTATATTCCATGAAGCTCCAGTTTATCGGCTTTTGACTTTTGCAGCAGCTGCATCAGTGCATCAGGATGATAGAGGGTTTTACCTCCGACTATACAAGGGAAGCCAATACCTTCACGTATATCAGCAATTTTTTGAATTTGAGTGACCTGGTCGCTCTTAGGCAACTTTCGCCAAACAGAAGGCTGTATGGTATGAATAAAGAAAGCCTTGTTTACAGCCTGTTCAAAGCCTTTGAAATCAGCAGGCGAAATAACACTGACGCCCACAGATGATCCTTGATTGGCAGGCTTAACCACACATGTTAATTTGAATTGTCTGACCAGCAAGGCATGAATTTGTTTGCGGTTTCCAGTAAACCACTGCTCGCGTGTAATGGCAAGTGTATCGGGCGATGACATGCCGGCCTGTTTCATATATTCTTTTTGTAAACGCTTGTTCATACCGGCTGCCGAAGGCCATATTCCTGAACCACTGTATGGTATTTGTTGCCACTCCAGCAAGCCCTGTATACTACCATCTTCACCAAACTGACCATGTAAAGCCAGAAATGCAAAATCGATATGGCTTTTCAACTCGTGGGGTTTAATGAGTTTACCTAATTCTCTGGCCATTTGTATTCCGTTATCAGCATATGCGGTTTCTACACTTTCGGCATATATCTGAAAAGGGTTCGCTGATTGCGGTATAAATTTCACAGGAGGGTAAAAATCTCGTATACTTCCTTTGTAAATATATTTCCAGTCAAGCAGTATGAAATTATTGAAACTGTCAACAAAAATGGGTACAGCCTCGAACAGATTTTTATCGAGGTTATCATAAACGGTGCGTCCGCCAGCAAAGCTTACTTCACGTTCACGTGAGTTACCGCCAAAGAATATTCCAATACGCATAGTCTGATTTAGTTTTGCATCAAATATATAAGCGGCAAGTCTATGCCACGTATGCAGTTGTTCACAAAAAAATGGCACGATGTATGCTTTTTACAGCAAATTATTTCACTAATTTGCATCATTCAATAATTCACTCGCCTTATGAAAAGTTATTCACTCGCACTCACCTTAACTCTGGCTACCTTAACCCTATTCGCACAAGATAAACTGACATTGCCTGAACTAATGCTGAAAGATGTAAACGGCCGTATGGTGAATGTGGCCGACTACAGCCGTAGCGGAAAAATAACCATATTCAGTTTTTGGGCTACGTGGTGTACCCCATGTAAAAAGGAATTATCAAATATTAATGACTTGCTTGACGATTGGAAAAGCAAATATGGATTGCAACTTATTGCGGTTTCAACCGATAATGCACGTAACGTAACCAAAGTAAAACCATTTGTAGATGGACAGGCCTGGACATTTGATTGTCTGCTTGATGTAAATGAAGACCTTAAACGTGCACTGAATGCACCATTTATACCATTTACCGTTTTGCTAGATAAAAATGGAAAAATAGTATACACACATACCGGATATATAGAAGGCGATGAATTTATACTGGAAGATAAAATTAAAAAACTGGTAGCCGAAAACTGATTCCTTTATCGTTTCATCAATTTAAATCCTATCTCCCTGCCTTGCCCTTGAAACATGGCCAGGTTAATCCAAAACCAGGCAAATTGCTCCATAAGCTGAAATTTATCATTCCCTCCGATGGAATAACATTCGGCAAAACCTGCATCTAAAGCCAGTTGCCTCGCTGCAGCCTTGGCCTGCTCGCTGTCTCCGGCCATAAACAAATCCAATGGAGTTATTCCATACTGCGGGTTCATCATATTGTTAAAGCCTGTTGTATTAAAGCATTTCACCACATCAGTAGTTTGTGTGTTAGCCAGAATGGCATCGGTTGTTGTTGTAAACCCGGCCGGACCTCTGCCCATTACAATGTTCATGGTGTCGATAATTATTTTACCTGTGGTATCACCTAAACTTCGTGTAACATCAACGGCAGATGGTGCCGGTGTGGCCAGTAACAGAATATCGCTTTGCTTAACCGCTTCATCAATAGTTGTGAAACAGTTTTCTCCTATCACTTTGGCAAGTTCAATATTTCTCTGACTTAACGGAAAACGGGCACCAACCAAAACCTCATGCCCTGCCTGTAACCATTTTTTAGCTAATGTACCACCTACGTTGCCCGATCCAATAATTGCAATCTTCATAAAGCTTGTAAAATAAGTTAACTGTAATTATGAAAACGAAACTACACGTTTATTTCTAATTCTCTTTTTTCCATAATCTGGCCATGTAAAAACCGTCTCTATCATCGCTAGGCCACGTTCGGTGTTCGGCTTCCAGAACATATTCAGGATTTTGTTTCATAAACGTACGTACCTGATCTTCATCTTCCGATGGCAGGATACTACATGTAGCATACACCAATTTTCCGCCCGGCTTTAGCATAGCGGAGTAATCGTTTAAAATCTGGAGTTGTGTTTCACGTATGCGTGCAATAAATTCTGCAGTCATTTTCCATTTCGCATCCGGATTTCTGCGCAATACACCCAACCCCGAACAAGGTACATCCAGCAGAAGTCTATCAGCGGTATGAGCAAGCCGTTTTATTGTTTTGGCATCACTAACTGACCGCGTTTCTATGCAATCAACCCCTGCCCTACGTGCACGCTTATTGAGTTCATCCAGTTTCCATGCTTCACTATCCAGCGCAATAATTTTTCCCTTGTTTTGCATTAGTGATGCGATGTGTAATGTTTTACCGCCTGCCCCGGCACATGCATCAATGACACGCATACCCGACATAACCTGCATAAAAGGTGCCACAAGCTGCGATGCCACATCCTGCACTTCGAAGTAACCCTGAGCAAACAATGGTGTGTTGAATAAATTGGTTCGCTTTTTCATTATCAGCGCATTGGGCACGTCAGCTACTTCTACACATTCGTTATCGTTGTCATGCAGGAGCGTCTTTAGTTTTGATTTGGTTATTTTCAGTGTATTCACTCGAATGCACAGGGGTGCAGATTCATTAAGCGCTTTCATTTCAGCATTCCACTTTGTGTGCAATTCCGATTCGCCCAGTTGCTGCAACCAATCAGGAATGGAGTGCATAACTGCCGGAATCTGTTCTGATTCGGTAATGCGCTTGAACACACTGTGAGCATTCAGGTTTTTCCACTCAGGCCAATCGGCCATTGGCTGATTGCGCCAAACGCGCAATGCACCCAGCATTAACCAAAGGGCAGCCTTATCGGTTCGGTCGGTTGTATATGTAACGTATTGAAGCAGCCTTTTCCACCTCACTAAATCATACGTGTGTGAAGCGACAAAGGCCCTATCGCGTGAGCCCCATTGCCGGTGGGATTTAAGGCAATATTCAATTACTTTATCGGCATACCGTGACTGGTTGAAAATTTCGTCACAGTTTTTAACAACTGCATCAAACAGTATTTTATGCAATTTCTGTGCGCTCATCAGTCATTTTGTTTTAATACACGAAGTGCAGTTGGAAAATAATTATTGATGCGGTTCGGCAACACATTTACCCAGCCCAATACCAATCCATTGTAAGTAACAGCTGTTCGTCCCGGTGAGTTAAATACATCACGCGGTAATGTATCTCTTCTTAAATAAGCCAATGCATGTTCTTTACTTAATGCTGTTGTTTGGGCATAATTAAAATCGGTGGCCAGAGACAATGCATGCGAGGGGATGAAGGTTTTTCCCTTCCACTCACCTGCTTCTATACCTGCTGCTATAACATTCAGTCGATTTTGTAAATAAGTAACCTGTTGCAGGTGTTGCTTTTTAATTAGCCTGACTGTTGCTTTTGGTGTGTGGCAGGCCTCGTAGGCATGGGCACTGGTAAGGTATTGCGCCCAGTCCTGTTCTGCCATAGGTTTCGCTACCGACTTGCCATGCTTTTCTGTATGGATTGAACCTGAAGGCTTACGCAACATGGCCATAAAAAAACCTTCGCCCTTAACTTTATGCGGCATAAAGCGGTAGGCATGAATAGAATTGCCTTCGGATTGTGTAACGTGAATAATTCCCCATTCATCGGGAACAGACAAGTCAACACATTCATAGCCCTCATGAATCAAGGCGCTTATCTGCGCTTCGTTTTCAGAAGCGTTGTATGTACATGTTGAATACAACAAATAACCACCGGGTTTTAGTACAGGAAGTAAATCAGCCAGAATGCGTTGTTGCCTTGCAGCACAATGCTCAACATGCGACTCGCTCCATTGATCGACTGCGGCTGCATCTTTGCGAAATAGCCCTTCACCTGAGCAGGGTGCATCTACCATCAGTACATCAAAAAAATTTGTGCAGTTTCCTAACTTCTGTGGATCGTTGTGCGTAACTACATAGTTAGCAGCACCCCAGCGCTGTAAGTTATCAGAAAGCATCAGAACCCGTGAGCGAATACTCTCATTACTCACTAACAAATCGGTGTCGTGCAGGTATGAAAGTGCGAGTGTACTTTTGCCACCGGGAGATGCGCAGGCATCAAGTACTGTTAAGGGTTGCGAAGATGAAGACCTGATGTGGTTAAAAGCCTGAGCCAGAAACATGGATGACGCTTCCTGTACGTAATAGGCACCGGCATGCCAAAGCGGGTCGGTAATAAAAGATGGTCTTGATTGCAGATAAAAACCGTAGTTGCACCATAGTACAGATTCGGCCTTTGAAAAAGGCAACTCAGTTGTTTTTGCGGGGTTTAACCGGATACTGGTAGGACTTGGAGCCTCCATTGCAGCAAAAAATAAATCTGCTTCGGCATCCAGCATCTTTTGCACGTACTCTTTAAACCGGTTAGGTAAGTTCAAGCTGTAATGAATTTGAGCAAATTTAGGTGTAAAATGATGTGAGGCAAATGCGACACTGATAACCAAAAAAAAGGAGCTGCGCACGGCAACTCCTTTACATATCAGTATATCAAAACTGCTTAGTCTTCAACAATAACTACGCGGTCTTTATTGGGCGATTCAATATTCACAACTTTCATGTTCTTTTTAATCAGTTGCTTGCGCTGACGCGATACAGTTTTATTCTTTCTGTCTTTTCTTTTGTATCTGGTAAATGCCATGACTTTAAAATTTTAGTGGTGCGAAAGTAGTGTTTAGCCAAAAGAAAACAAAGTTTCTACCAAATTTTTGCTCGCTTATCATCGTCCAGCCACATTTTATCGCCTTTTTTAACGCCAAACGCCTGATAAAACTGAGGCATATTCACCAACGTGCCATATACACGGAACTGCTGAGGCGAATGTGGATCAGTGACTACTTGATTTCGTATGTATTCAGGACGTGCGTGGCCACGCCACACCTGAGCAAATCCGATGAAAAAGCGCTGTTCGGGTGTAAATCCTGCTATTTTATCCTTTTTCTTGCCTTTCAGCGAAATCATATAAGCATCATAGGCTACGGTAAGTCCGGCCAAATCGGCAATATTTTCGCCCAAGGTTAGCTCCCCGTTTATGTAAACACTGTCAAGCACCTGATAAGAATTAAACTGATTCACCAGCACTTTGGTACGTTCTTCAAATTTTTTGCGGTCATCGCTGGTCCACCAGCTGTTAAAATTGCCCTTTGCATCATATTTGCTACCCTGATCATCGAATCCGTGTGAGAATTCGTGACCAATCACTGCACCTATGGCTCCGTAATTTACAGCATCATCGGCCTTCGGATCAAAGAACGGAGGTTGCATGATGGCAGCCGGAAAAACGATTTCATTCATCACCGGACTGTAATATGCATTTACTGTTTGCGGCAACATGTTCCATTCGGTTTTATCAACCGGCTTACCCAGTTTATCTATCATCCTGTCATATCCAAAGGTGGCACAGCGGTATTGATTTGCCAGATACGAATCGGTTGAAATACTCAGTGCTGAGTAATCTTTCCACTTATCGGGATATCCGAGTTTGCGGTTAAATGAAGCCAGTTTATCCAACGCCTTTTGCTTGGTTTCGGGACTCATCCAGTCGAGGCTTTCAATTCGTAGGCGGTAGGCCTCGCGGAGGTTGTCGACCATTTCATTCACTTTCCTTTTCGACTCTTCGCTAAAGGCTACTTTTACATATTCCTGTCCTACCAGTTCGCCAATCATACTGTTGGCAGCCGATACCATACGTTTCCAGCGTGTTTTCTGTTCTTTGGTTCCTTGCAAAATGGTGCCAAAAAAGCGAAAGCTTTCTTTGCCTACGGCATCATTGAGTGCCCCGGCCGCATCCGACATTATTTTCCAGCGCAGGTAATACCTGATGGCTTCTATCGGCTGTTCAGCTATTGCAGTATTCAAATAACTAAAAAATGCTGGTTGAGCAACAATAATGGTATCAGGTATTTTTTGAGCCAGACCGGTAGCAATCAGGTATTGATCCAGGTTAAAGTTGCTCCACTGATTGCGAAACTCATCCAGTGCACGCTTGTTGTATTTTTTTTCCATGTTGCGGTTCTCCACGCGTGTCATGGATGTTTCGGCCAGCCCTGTTTCCAGCTTCAGAATATAATCGGCAGCCAATTCGGCTTCTTTTTCAGTGTATCCAAACAGCGAGTGCATGGCACGTATATGCCTGATATATTCTTCACGCACTTTTTTCGACTTTGCATCTTGTTTTATATAGTAATCGCGGTCGGGCAACGTAAGGCCACCTTGTGAAAACCATACCATGTACTTCGTGTTGTCTTTTACATCCAAACTTACATACATGCCAAAAAATGCACCAGTACCCTGTCTGTGCAGACTGCCCAACAGTTTAGCCAAATCGGCTTTGTCGTTGAGCTCATCTACCCTTTTCAGTAATGGTAATGCCGGAGTTATTCCTTCGCGTTCAAGCTTTACGGTATCCATGGCCGTGCGGTAAAAATCGCGCACTTTTTGCCTTACTGTACCCGGCTTAGCATCATTATCAGCAGCTGCATCTTCCAGAATTTTACGCAGTGTTTCAAGGTTGTTTTCGTTGAGTACATTGAAATTTCCCCATCTGCTTTCGGTTGAAGGTATTGGGTTATTTTTAATCCAATTGCCATTTACAAACTGGAAGAAATCGTTTTGCGGCTTTGTTTTCCTGTCCATTCCGCTCACTTCAATACCACCTGTGTGGGTATGATAAACAAATGCTGTAAGCATGAGAATGATGCTTGCAGCAGCGATGATTTTAAAACTTTTCATGAAGAAATTAATCGTTGGTTTATTGGCAAGTATATTGTTTTGATGCTACAAAATCATCATGCAGCGATGTCAGTTAAATAAAAGTATCAATGAATGTACTGAGGGAGTTTTCTGAGTAATTTTAAAAACAGCGTAATAGGAACAACCCGTGCTCCGGCAATACGCCATGCCTTATAATCTTCAAAGTGTGAGCGAAGACGGTTTTTAACACTGCGGTTGCTTTGTCCTCCGGTTCGCATTTTTACAAGCAATTCATTAATAAATGTAACACGGATGCGGTATACATAAAACAAGCGAATAAGAATTTCGTAGTCTGATGAGAATCTTAAATTCGTGTTATAACCTCCGTACCTTTCGAAAACTGATTTACGGATAAAAACCGTAGGATGAGGCGGCATCCAGCCTGTTAAAAAATTTCTACGACTGTATTTGCCCGAACGCCACTTGCGTATAACTTTGCCTTTATCGGTATTGCTGATGTAATCGAGATTGCCATAAATAGCATCAACATCGGGGCCAAAGCGGTTGGCAATTTTGAGCAGCACATTTCTGTGGGCATAAAAATCATCTGAATGCATAATGCCTATAATTTCGCCCGTAGCCATAGATATACCTTTGTTTAGCGCATCGTACAAGCCTTTATCGGGTTCGGAAATAATACGATGTATGCGGTCTGAGTAGGACTGTATTATTTCATACGATCCATCTGTTGATCCGCCATCAATAACGATGTATTCCAGGTTGGGGTAGTTTTGCTGCAATACGGATTCCAGTGCATCTTTAACGTAAAGAACATTGTTGTAAACCGCAGTAATAATGGTAATACGTGGCTGATTGCCGGGATATAGTGATGTGTGACCCAGCAGCTGATCGTAAAATTGAAAGGTTTCATTCAATACACGTTCAATCGAAAATTCACTCATGGCTTTTTGGCGAGAAGCATGTCCCATAGCCAAACGCAAGTCACGGTCGCGCAAAAGGGTGTCCATACGCTTAGCAAGCAAAACAGCATCTTTAACAGGAACTAAAAATCCGTTTACACCTTCATCCACGCATTCCTTGCAACCCGGAGTATTAGTTGTTATTACAGGTCGACCAACCGACATTGCTTCGAGCAATGCTTTAGGCAAACCTTCGCGGTAGGATGGCAAACAAATCACATCGCACTGAATACATTCTTCCAGCATATTTTCGACATGGCCCGTCCAGCGCAGATATCCCGGAATTTCTATTGACTTCAACTCATCGGTTGTAAGTGATTTCGGATTGCCGGGATCTATATCGCCTATCATAAAAAATTCAGCACGTCCCTCCCATTCATTCCTTAGGCTGACAGCCGCAGCTATGAATTCACGTATTCCCTTGTCTTCCAGCAATCGACCAGAAAAAATGATCCGCAACTTTGATTTAACGACAGGCGATGCATACATCCAGCGATGCACGTCAATACCCGCACCACGTATCAACTTGTAATTATTGGTAGTAAGATAACCTTGTCCATTATAAAATGCCAAATCATCTGGATTTTGAAAGATGTAGTTAACCTTGCGACCTTTAAGAACTATATTCATAAGGGCACGGATAATCCAAAATGAAAGCGTACGGTAAGTATTGATAAAGGCATATCCAAGGCCACTAATAGCATTTACTATTTTTACATTTAGCAGGGTGAAACGTGCTGCCAGACTTCCATACAGAACCGGTTTAATGGTTACGTGGTGGATAATTACAGGCTGAAGTTTAACGTACAAACGCCAAAGCTTAACAATCACCTTAAATTCAGCAATTGGATTAATACCGCTTCGGCTTAAATTCAGGTCATAAAATTGTATACCCTGACTCTTTATCCATTCACCCTTGCCTGTATCCGTTGCAATTACAACTGCTTTGTAGCCCTGTTTCATAGCTTCAAGTGCCAGCGGCAACCTGTGTGAGACAAAGAACCAATCCGTATTCACAACATAAACAACCACCTCGCCTTTTTCAAGATGCGACACCACAACATTGTTGTATATCGAAACAATTTTTCGCTCATCAAATTCTTCATACATTTTTTGTCGGCTGGCATCTCCCATATGTTGAAGTTCCTGAGGTGTTTTAGCCAGCATCAATTCCATTTTATCAGCAAGATCTTCGGCATTTCGTACTTCACACAAATACCCATTCACACCTTCATCAATAAGTTCGATACATCCTGGTACGTTCGATGCAATCAGTGGTCTACCCATGGCTGCTGCTTCCATCAATACTTTTGATAAGCCTTCACGATATGATGGAAGCACCACAACATGAGCCTTGGTTACATGAGGCCGAATATCATTTGCCGAACCTAAATACTCAACAAAACCAGATTGCTGCCATTCATTCAGCTGCTTGATGGATATTGCTGTCGGATTATCACTATCAGCAGGGCCCAATAATCTGAAACGCAGATTCGGATATTTACGTTTTAGAATACGTGCAGCATCCACAAATTCATATACACCTTTATCGGTGAGCATACGGGCTATAAGAATAAACGTAAATCCATACGTGCTCGGAAGTAATACTTTTTGAAACTCACGCAGGTTTACTCCCTCACCGGGCAAGTGAAATACCTTCTCAGGAGCTATCAATTTATTACCTAAAAAATCGTCAATATCAGACTGATTCAAAAACCAAACCTTGTATGCATAGCTGAGTGCAAATCGATATAGCCGTTTTACCTGTCTGTTAATCCAAGTATTATTGATGAACACATAACCAAGACCTGTAATAATGGCTATTGAACGTATGTAAAGCAATGAAGCGGCCAGTGTACCATACACATTAGGTTTTATAGTGTAGTGAAACACCAGGCCTGGTTTTATGCGTTTGTAACATAAAAACAAACGAATAAACAATTTGAAATCAGCAATCGGGTTAACAGAGCGGGTAGAAAAATCAACTTGATGATGAATACAACCAAGCTCGATAAGGTCAGGTGTTTTGTAATCGTATGGACAAATGACGTGCACTTCATAACCTTCTGATATAAGATCGGCAAGCACTCCTTTGCGAAAGAAGTACATACTGTACGATGAGTTGGATACAAAGGCTATTCTCAGTTTTGAATTCACCCGGCACTGTTAATTAAGGGGTGAATATAATCAGATTGATTGGTATAATTCCTCATAGCCTTTTGCTGTAAGCTGAATATCAAATGATTTTGCGCGGGTAAGCGCATTAGCCGAACAAGTTTTGTACAGTTCTTCATCATTCAGCAAGTAGTCAATTTTATGGGCTAAATCTACATGATTACCGGAACTGAATACCAACCCGGAGTTTCCTACTACACTTTTTAGTGCCGGAATATCACTGACAATATTGGGCAAGGCAGCAGCCATGCTTTCAGCCGCAGTAAGTCCGAAACCTTCATGTGCTGAGGAAAAAATATGAATATCCAATTCGTTGTAAAAAGAATGGATGTCATTTACAAAGCCGACAAACGTAACTTTATCTTGAATTCCTAACGATTCGGCTAATTTTCTGCAAGTTTCAAGCTGACTTCCGGTGCCGGCCAGTAAAAGCTTGACTGGTTGTTTAAGCAAAGCTAAGGCCCGTATTACAGTTGCCTGATCTTTCGGATATTCAAATCTTCCAGCCATACCCAGCACCTTTGGCGAATTGGTTTTGGCAACAATACCTTGTGGGATTTTAATTCCATTTTTGATGGTAATAATGGCTGAAGGCTTACAACCTTTACGGATAAGTGCATCGTGTACTTCGTCCGAAATAGCCACAACCTTGTTCAGGCTGTTATACGTCCAACGGTCAATAAGGCGTAGTATAGCAAATCGTTGACGTCTGTTATCGGTTCCATGTTCGGTATATAAAACCGGAGTACGATTTAGTTGTGCGAGCATGCCGGCTATGTACAGACCGGGAAACAGATGAAAATGTATGGCATCAAAATGGTGATTTCTTACAAATCGGTACACTGCCCATGCCGGAAGCAAAATGCTGCCTACGGAATAATTTAATCGGTGTATACGAATGCCTGCTGATTCAATAGTCTGATAAAATGGTGTGGCATGTTGCGAACGATAAAGCAACAGAAGCTGCACCTCACAGCCGTCCTTATGCAGCATGGGCAAAAGCTGACTCAGCAGCCTTTCGGCACCTCCACCATCGAGGTTATTTATAACATGAAGTACTTTCATGTGCTAAACCTCCAGTGCCTATAGTTAAAGCGCATTCGGAAAATAAACATATACAAGGCAGGTAAATGAAAAATAAAAAACAAGGCAATCTTGTGTTTTATATGCAAGGTACGATTGCGCATGTAGTTTCTTTTCATCGATAAACTCATGGGCTTACTCAATATGCGCTGCACGGTATTTTGTATGTATGCTTTATCGTTAGCAGATGTGGCCAGCGAATTGACCATTTCAAGAATCATGGCACGGAGATAGAAATTATGAAATAACTCGGAGTACGATTGCTGCCCGTTAAATTCAGTCAACCATGCGCTTATGTTCTCGCATGCAGTATATTTATCAAACAATTTATCGGTGAATGTTTGGGTAATGGAACCCTCACGCTGTCGGTAATGATAAAGTCGCTCGGGCAGGTAACAAACAATGGCATTGGGATGCTCCAGGTAAAGTTTAATCAGCTGCAAGTCTTCATACCATACTCCTGCTGGAAAAGCAAAGGGTGGATTAGTTAACAGCGAACGTTTGAAAACTTTTGACCATGCTGAAACCATCATTTTGCCTGCAAATGTGAGTTCAAGCACATCGGCACAGGTATATGTTTTTCCGGGCAGCATTTGAGCGCCCTTCATAGGCAATTTGAAATGCGGGTAGGATTTCCAAACATCAAATACCAGCATATCGGGTGAAAGTTTATGCAATGCAGCAAACACTTGGCCCAAAGCATCGGCAGCCAGCCAGTCATCTCCATCTACAAAAAAAATATATTCCCCTTTTGCAGCTGCCATTCCCGTATTTCTGGCTTCGCTAAGTCCGGCATTGGGTTGTCTGATGTAAATCAGATTTTGCGGCTTACGGGTTTCTTCGAAGCGTTTTATTTCACCGTAAGAATTATCGGTTGAGCCATCATCCACCACAATTATTTCCAGTTCTGAACTGTGTGTACAGCGTAGTGAATCAAGGCATGCATATATGTATGACTCGACCTGATAAACAGGAACGATAATGCTTAGCTTCATGTTGGCAAATATCGGTTTATCAATTGTACCACATCTGCAATATGGTTTTTAAATAGAAATTTTCCCTGATGCTCAGCTAGAAGTTGAGAATAACGGTTACGCATTACGGCATCGGTTAGCATGCGTTCCATAGCATCAGCCAATAAAGCTGAGTCTGTATCGGTTAGTAGCCCCCAACGTCCGCCTTCAAGCAATTCGACCGTGCCTGTAATAGTAGTTGCAACTATGGGTTTACAAAGTGTCATGGCTTCACATACAACACCCGGAAATCCTTCATAATCGCTGCTCAGTACAAATACATCGGCTTTTTTTAACCAGGTGTATACATTGGGCTGGAAGCCCTCAAAGCGAACCGACTGATGCACATTAAGCTTCAAACAAAGTTCAGTCAGCGACTTATGCAATTCACCTTTACCGAGGATGATGGTTTGAATATCGTAACCTTTATTAACCAATATTGCATGTGCTTCAATCAGCCGATCAAATCTTTTCTGATGTTGCAAACGACCTATGGCCAAAAAAGTAAATGTTTTAAAATCAGGGAAAGGCTCGGCAGCCAGTTTTTTAATCAAATCTACATCAACTGGATTGTATACAATATGCTGAGGCTTGTTATGCAATCCATGTTTTTCATAACGTTTGTTAAATCCTTCCAGCGTTTGAGCAGATACGCCCACATAGGCATCCATACGTTTTATGGCCTTATCAAATGCACGCGGGTTGTAAGTGGCTTCATGATTTCGCACATCTACCTGCAGCCATTGAACACATGCTTTAAACCTGTTTTTTATTTTACCCAGTAAAATCGTGTTGTACCCCTCACAAAATGAAACAGCCAAATCATACTCGCCCTTGCGTATAGAGCAAAAAAACGGCAACAGAAACGGCAGCCTGAATAAAATGCGGTAAGCGGCAGCACGGTAAATTTTATTAATCATACGTACTACCGGGTTAGAAATAGCCGAATCGCCTGCGAAAAGGTAACGCACTTGAATATTTGGATCTATCTGATTCAGGTAAATTCCTTCTTTAACTATCAGATAGAGGGTGCAGTTAAAATCATCTGTACCAATTTGCCTCAAAACAAAAGAAAGAACACGCTCAGCCCCGCCTCCATTCATGGCATCAATGAGTATGAGTATATTTCTTCGTTTCATTCAAATATGGTTTTGTAAGGCACAAGCATCGACCCCTCGGTCACATTTATGAGCAAATAAATATTATAAAGTACGTATAAAAAGATGTAAAAAGCTACCAGGTATCTAATTGGTCGGCTACTGATGGCCTGCAGTGCCAGTGGCAATGCTATAAAATCGATAACCGTAAAGTAAACCGATGAACGCGCAGCAAAAATGGCAAGTATGTTTAGCAGGAAAAATATGCAGCCCCCTATGAAATAACTGTTTACTAATATACGGGACAGGTTACGTTCGGTATTGTGTTCTTCAGGTTTTACAGCCAGATACATTATAGCCAGATTAACAAACCTGAGGCTCATACCCGGAGTGAAACCAAGGCGCTTGCTGTACATTTCATCCGTGAGATAAATAAATATTTTACTGTTCAACTCGGGAAATAAAACAGAGCCTACATATGCCAATAAAGTCTCAAATGCTGTAAAAAAATAGCTTAAACCGAATGCAGCTAACCAAATCAGCATCATGGCATGCAACTTCAATCTGATGTTAGCCAGCGGATATAGCAACAGGAAAATAATGGCTGTATAATGTACAGATGTTGCCAGCAATACGGTTAGTAAAAACGGTCTGAACCTTTTTTCAAGCACATACTGTATCGACAAAATGGTAATGCTGGTTGCCAGACCCTGCCGTATTTGTCCAAAATCCTGATTCAGGAAACTGATATTGAAATACAGCAGCAGTGAAACAAAAAAGTACGGTGACCATTTTTGAATAGCCCTGAATTTTAACGAAATGCTTAGTACCGCAAAACATATAATCAAGGATTGAAATTCAAGACCAAATACGAATTTTAGAACATACTGCAGGTAAAAGTAAAAGGGCTCATTTGACCTGTCATAAGGATCAGTGGCATATGCATCATTCCATAAAATGAGGTATGAGCCGTAATCCGGTCCCGTATGTTTTCGAATGGCTGCGAATAGGATAAGAAAGACTGTAGCCAAAGCTGCAACCCCGAAAATCAGATTACGCTTTACCGGATACAATTCCAGCAATGCGAAGCAAATGAACACGGCTGTAATGATGTAGTAAATCATATAAATTTCTCCCATTCATTGATGTATTGACGGGCAACTGTCACGTAGTGATGATGTTGCTCGACAAATAACCGTGCTTCTTCGCCCCATTGAGCAATGCGTTGTTTATTTTCGCGTATGCTATCTAGTTGTTGAAACACCTGTTCTTTATCAGGTGTAATATTCCACACTGGTTTTGATTCAGTATTTCCGTACAATGCGTACATAGCCTCTTCGCCTCCGCTTAATACTATTTTACTTTTAGCCAGTGCATGAAGGGCGTTCATGGCGAATCCCTGCGAATACAACTGGTCGACAAACACATGGGATGAATCGTATAAGTGCACATATTGGTCGTAGGGGACACTTACCGCCACACTTAGTTCTGTTTCAGTAGCATGCAGCTGAGTATATTCTTTTAGCCATGCATGCAATTTATCTGTTCCTTTCCATTGCGAACGGCTTTGCTGTATTCCTAAAAATATGCGGAGTTTTTCACCAGGCTGTAATGTATTTGTTTGTCTTGGTATGTTGTCCAAGTTTATCGGAAAGGGTATAAAGGACAACTTATCGTTAAACTCAGTTCGTTCATAGCTGGTGTGATAATCGTACAAACCTGCCACAATTCCATTAGCCTGTGTAGCCATGTAGTGGTTTAACTTTTTTGCACTAGGGTTTGCCAGCCTCAGCATTTGTGAGTAGTATATATTATCTGAAAATCCGGAAGCCAATGCATCGTAATTAGAATATGGAAACACATGTTCAGCACAGGCTTTGGCCCAGTAATAGTCATCCCCAAACGCACCCAGATACACTGCTTTGTTTCTTTTCTTCAGCGCAGCAAATACCCACTTGTTGTAAATGTCACGTTCTTCAGGGTACAGGAAACGAAAATTTATAAACTGAACATAATCATAGCCGGTATATTCAGATGAAAATAATATGTTGAAAAAGAAACGGGCTACCTCTTTCTTAGATGTGAATCGAAGGTCTATATCGCGTTTATAATCTTTCCAACCATCCCCTTTTGAGGCAACCGTTACCAGATGTCCTTCTTTACGTAGTCCTTCGGCAAGAGTCCAGTGCACGTTACTGAATTCACCCATCAGCAGTACTTTCTTTGGTGCCTTCATGACTTCCCGAAGATTAATTGACGAAACAATATTACCATCATCAGGAAATAACTGAAGTAGGCAATGGCATAAGCATACACAGCACCAACAGCACCAAAACGTTCAACACATAGAAATACCGAGAAAAGCAGAATACAACCGTAGGATAACTCCGTGGTTATATACATGTATGTTTTGGCACGCGCTATCATGATAAAGGCAAGCAACCAGCTGGCTATCTTAAAAAAGTCACCAATAAGCTGTGGTAAGAAAAATGCGCTCATCGGCTGAAAACTATCAGAAAATGCGAGATCAATTATCCATGTACGACATACAAACACAGCAAGTAATATGACTGCTGTTGCGGGTAAAATAATGGCGTATCCATTTAGAATTTCTCTACGCAGCTGTGTATCATTTTGCAAGGCTGATAATTTTGGCAAATAATAAACCGACAGTGTGGTTGTAATCACGAGTAAGTACAGTTGTGAAATACGTATAGTACCCTCGTAATAGCCCACATCGTAAACACCGGCTTCTGTTTTTAAAATATTCCGAATTAAAATTTGCAGCACTGGTGTTATTACTGATGTAACCAGCGCCATCAGCGAAAAAGCCAATAGTTGTTTGTATTGCGTATTCGTAGCCGTTGTATTCCAAATTTTGCGCCATTCAATTTTACCCAGGCTTTTATAAAACAGAAATACAGCTATAAATACAAATACCTGATACAATGCCAGTGAAAGTAGGCCTCCTGTAATTCCATACGCACGAATAAATAAATATGTGGTAATAAGACCTATTAAACTGGCAACAATAGCCAGCTGATTAAATTTTTTGTACTCACTCAATCCGTTTAACACTGAACTGAATAATGTATAAGCTGAATGGCAGAATAATGTTGAACCTAGTACTACAAACACAAATGCATAATCAGTGTGGCCAAATAACCAGAATGACCACCAGCCCGAAAAAATAATGGAAGCCAGCGAAGCAAGCAGCGAACCAACAGCGGTAAGCTTAAGGGCGGCATTTAGCAACTGATATTGCCTGTCAGCTTCGTCTCTATACTCAGCCAAGTATTTTATGATTCCGTTGTTTATTGCGCCTGTTGAAAGTGTTAATGATACCGCAATAAAACTGCTTAGCTGACCCAGCATACCCAAGCCTGCAGGACCTGCATACAGTGCAATGACTTTGGCCGAAAGAAATGATGTAATTAATTTAATAACAGTTGAAGCCGAAGTAAATACGGAAACCGTAAAAAACGAAGAGGAAAAAAATGCGCTCAGCTTCGACTTCATTGTTAATTTATTACCTGCGAATAAATTCTTGATTATTTTTAAACCACGAATACGTGTGCGCAATGCCTTGTTCAAAATCAATCTGAGGATTGTATCCTAAAAGAGTTCTGGCCCTGCTTATATCTGCCAGGCTGTTTCTAACATCGCCTGAACGTGAATCTCTATACACAGGTTTGATCTCCTTTTTTTCCTGATTTAGTATGGCTGATACCAGCTGGTTTATACTGGTTTGTTGCCCATAGGCAATATTATAAACGTTATTCAACGCAGCTTCATTGGCGGTGAATAAGGCGTGCATATTTGCCTCCACCACATTATCAATGTATGTAAAGTCGCGGGTTTGTTCACCGTCACCATTTATAAGCGGGCTTTCATTATCGAGCACAGCCTGAATAAAAAGCGGAATAACAGCTGCATACGCTCCTTTGGGATCCTGACCGGGTCCGAAAACGTTGAAGTATCGTAAGCCGATGTGTTTCATCCCAAAGTTGAGTCCAAAAACGTGAGCATACAATTCGTTTACATATTTAGTTACTGCATAGGGCGACATGGGTTTCCCAATTAAATCCTCACACTTGGGCAATTGCGTACTGTCGCCATAAGTAGATGAAGATGCGGCATATACGAAGCGTTTTACATCATTCTCTTTCGCAGAAAGCATCATATTCAAAAAACCTCCGATATTCACCTCGTTGGTGGTAACAGGGTCGGCAAGGCTGCGAGGCACTGAGCCCAGTGCTGCCTGATGACAAATCAAATCTACTCCTTTGGCGGCATCCATACACACACTTAAATTTCGGATATCCCCTTCTATAAATGTAACCTGAGGCATACTTAGCAAGCCTTCAATATTTTTAATAAATCCATTACTCAGGTTATCAAGTATTACCACACGTTTTGCACCTTCAGTCACCAGGCGTTGTACAATATGCGAACCAATAAAACCGGCACCTCCGGTAACCAAAACCGATGATTCATTTATCTGACTACTGTATATGCTCATATTAACAGGTATGGTTATAAATACGTTCAATAATTTCAACAACTTTTAGTCCTTCATATGCATTGGTTGTAATCGGCACATTAGCTGTTAATACATCAATAACATTTTGTATAACATAATGATGATTTTGTGCTGATCCTTTATAGGCACCGTAATCGTTGCCCGGATTGGTAGATTCAAGTTGTGGCATAGTATAATTTTTGATGTGGCAATAGCCTACTTCATTCATGTACTGACCTCCAATCTTAACGCTTCCATGTTCCGCAATAATCGTCATACTGCTTTCCATATTTTTATCCCAAACGGATGTTGAATAGTTAATGCAACCCATACCACCGTTTACAAAATCGAATGAAACGAAACCACTGTCTTCAAACTCTGTGAGGTGACTGTGGTTGAAATTATGAAGTCTTGTTTGAATGTTATTAATATCACCGAAAAGCCAGTACATCATATCTATAAAATGCGAGAACTGAGTAAACAACGTTCCGCCATCCAGATCTTTTTTACCGTGCCAGCTGTCTTTAATATAATAGCGTTCATCACGATTCCAGTAGCAATTAAGTTGCACCATATACACCTTACCAAGCAATCCGCTATCTACTAAGTGCTTAATCCACACCGAAGGTGGTGAATACCTGTTTTGCATTACACCGAATACTTGTCGCTGTACCTGTAAAGCAGCATTAATAACTTTTTCAGCATCATGTTTTCGCAGTGCCATAGGCTTTTCAATAACCACATGCTTTTGCGCATTTAATACCTGAAGTGCCTGCGAAGCATGGAATCCATTAGGCGTAGCTATATTTACTACATCACACGCAGGTCCATTTTGCAAAAAATCATCCAACGTAGCGTAGAAAGGCACATTGTAATCATCAATACCCAAAGTTTCCTTGGGTGCATTATCAATCAATGCCACTAATTGTGCACGCGGATTGCGGCTAATCATTTCTGCATGACGTTTCCCAATATGGCCGCAACCTGTTACTGCAAATCGGATAATGGAATCAGGCATGTTTAAGGCAATTTTTTAACTCATTGGTAATATATTCTTGCATATGCTCATCCATTTCGGTGTGCATAGGCAATGACAAAACTTCACTACACAACTGCTCACTATGAGGAAACCTACGATGGGCATAAGTATACTTTTTGTATGCCTGCTGCAGGTGCATAGGCAATGGATAATAAATCATGGTAGGTATACCTCGTTGTTGCAAATGCTCTTTAAGCTGATCGCGTTTGTTATCTTTCACCTTTATGGTATACTGATGAAATACATGTGTCGAGTACTGATTTCTTACCGGCAATTCAATGCCCTGAACTTCGCTCAACAATTGATCATATCGGGAAGCTGCCAGTTGACGTGCTTGTGTAAACGATGGAAGATGTTTCAGTTTAACCCTTAGAATAGCCGCCTGAAGTGTATCCAGTCGGGAATTAACCCCAACCACATCATGATAATACTTAACTTTCTGACCATGATTGGCAATCATCGTTATGCGTTCAGCCAATCCATCATCTTGAGTATACAGTGCTCCCCCATCGCCAAAGCATCCCAGATTTTTAGACGGGAAGAACGATGTACAACCAATATCACCCATTAACCCTGCTTTTATTTTACCACCGTTCGAAGTGGTATACTCAGCACCTATGGCCTGCGCATTGTCTTCAATAACAATCAGATTATACTCGCGTGCAATCTGCATCAGTTCATTCATATCAGCACATTGACCATATAAATGCACTGGTATTATTGCTTTGGTTTTGGGAGTTATACATGATTTAATTTGGCTAACATCCAATGTAAACAGATGTGGATCTACATCAATCCAAACAGGAACCAATCCCAGCAAAGCAATCACCTCAGCGGTTGAGATATAAGTAAATGCAGGAACAATCACTTCATCACCTGGCTTTAATCCGGTTGCCATCATTGCAATTTGCAGGGCATCCGTGCCGTTGGCAACGGGTATTACATGTTTGGCTCCTAAATATTCAGCCAGTTCAGCGGCAAACAACCCGACCTCTGGTCCGTTTATATACTGTGCTTCATCCAGGCAACCCAGCACTACTCTATCTATATCTGATTTAAGACGTCTGTATTGACCTGCAAGGTCAACCATATGTATTGACGGCTTTTCACTCATGCCTCATTCATTAATGCTAAATAGTACTTCCTAACAATTAAGTAAAGAATACAAAAAAATGCAGAAGCTATACCGCCCAATAATCCTGAGGTCGTTTTACCCGGCTTCTCGTATGGCAAAGGATAAATAGGTCTATCGATAACTTGTATAATCGGCTCCTCTTTTTGAAGAGTCAGTTTACTTATTTCTAAATTTTTTAACAGTTCTCCATACACCGTGGTCAACAATTCAACCTGCAATTGTTTTTGTGCATATGGCACGCGCAACTCGGTACGTATTGGATTAAAGTTTTGATCCATGCTGGCTGCTGCCCCATACATATCACGATACAGAAGTGTTTCTACCGAATCGGCCTTGCGCTGAAGTAATTCAACATTTTTGCGCGCCTTACTGGTTTTAGTTTCAATATACAATTCCCTTACATGTGCTGCCAGTAACTCGCAGAAATGTTTAGCAAACTCCTCATCGCCTGATTTTATTCTAACACTTATGATGTTCAATTTTTTATCTGCTTTCAACACCGTCAGGTCATTCTTTTTAATGTTTTTACAAACCGCATACAGCACACTGTCATGCCCTCTGGTGTATTGTCCTCGCTCGACATCTGCAGTAAATACGATATGTTTTGTTTCTTCCTTGGATGCCAGTTTCTCATCCAGTTTATTATACTTCAGATAACGGTTAATCAACAGTTCTTTTTCGGAACTGAATTGTACCGATTGTAGAAGTGCATTCTCAATAATCAAGCGGGATTTGAACAACTCCATCACATTATCCCCAACAAATGCCCCACCATCCGAACTTTTACCGATATCTATACCAAACTGACTGGCTATACCTGCGTAAGCGCCTGCCATTCCGCCTTTCTCCTCCATAGCAAAGGTCAACTCCGCTTCATATACTTTTTTACTGAAGTAAGCATACAGTATGCCTGAAAGCATGCCAGCCAACGTTACAGAAATAATCACCTTTTTCTTACTATATAAGTAGTTCCACCAGTAGTGTACCAGTTGAATAATATCTTTTAAAGTAAGTTCTTTTTTTGTATTCATAAACTACCTTTCCATTGATTCACGCAGCTAATAACCTGTTCCACTTCTTCTTCCGACATTACAGGACTAATGGGCAAACTAATTACTTCAAGATGTATTTGCTCGGTAAACGGATAGCTGCGGTTTTGCCATTCGCTGTAGGCTTGTTGCCGATGTGGAGGTATCGGGTAGTGAATAACTGTTTGTACACCGTTATCTGTTAAATACTGCTGAAATGCATCACGCTGTGCTATTCTTACTACAAACAAATGCCACACATGTTCATTAAAGTCAGCAACCGATGGCAAAATAATCAAAGGATTATTTATGCCTTTCAGGTAACGTGCAGCTATGGATGCGCGAATTCGGTTATCAGAATCGAGCATGGGCAGCTTGGCTGATAAAAAGGCCGCCTGCAACTCGTCCAGCCTGCTGTTGTAACCTTTATACAAATTTTGGTATTTAACATGCGACCCATAATTGCGCAATGCTTTAATTGTGGTATACAATTCATCATCATTGGTAGTAACCGCTCCGCCATCACCTAGCGCTCCCAGGTTTTTGCCGGGATAAAAACTATGTCCGGCTGCATTGCCCAAAGCTCCCGCCCTTACTCCATGATGTGAAGCACCATGAGCTTGTGCAGCATCTTCAACAACTACCAGATTGTATTTATCAGCAATTTGCTGAATGGATTTCATGTCGGCACATTGACCATATAAGTGAACGGCAAGTATGCCTTTTGTTTTTGATGTTATTGCTTGTTCCAGGTTATGTCCCGTCATGTTATACGTTTTTGAATCGGGCTCAACCGGAACAGGAACAAGTTCATTAGCTGATAACGCCAGCATAGAGGCTATGTAGGTATTGGCCGGAACCAGCACTTCATCGCCTTTTTGCATCTTTCCGGTTTCTATGTATGCCCTGAAAATAAGTATCAGCGCATCCAGTCCATTGGCTACACCCAAGCAGTACTTACTGCCACAATAGGCAGCATAGGCTTTCTCAAAATCTTCAACTTCTTTTCCCAGTATATACCAGCCCGAGTCTACGACACGCTGCATTGCAATTGTGAATTCAGCCTCATGGCGCTTATTTATTTTCTGAAGGTCTAAAAACTTTATCATGTCTATAATCTGAAGTCAACAATATGTTCGGGTAAAATACTTTTTACATCTACTACAACTGTATCTGGTTTACACATCGACTGAATATTCATCGCTAAAAATTCACGGTGAGCAACAGCCAGAATGATGCAGTCAAAATGGGTAACATCACTTTCTTCAATCGAATTTATGATAGGCAAACCGTATTCCTCATTTACACTGTACTTATCTGCCCATGGGTCTAAAATAGTAATACGTGTATGGTATTGTTTCAGTTCGTGAATGATATCTGTCACTTTGGTATTGCGCACATCCGGGCAGTTCTCTTTAAAAGTGATACCCATTACCAGCACATTAGCACCTTTGGCATTCATGCCTTTTTTAACAATGAGCTTTACTGCCTCATCGGCTACGTATTTACCCATACTGTCATTCAACCTGCGTCCGGCTAAAATAATTTCAGGATGATAGCCAACCTCCTGGGCTTTTTGTGCCAGATAGTATGGGTCAACGCCAATACAATGGCCACCCACTAGTCCGGGTTTGAATTTCAAAAAATTCCATTTGGTGCCTGCTGCTTCCAATACAGCTGATGTATCAATTTGCAACAGATTGAAAATTTTAGAGAGCTCATTAACAAAAGCAATATTGATATCGCGCTGTGCATTCTCAATAACCTTAGCTGCCTCAGCTACTTTTATAGATGATGCCTTATGTGTACCTGCAGTAATAATTGACCGGTAAACCCGATCTACGGTTTCTGCTGTTTCAGGTGTTGAGCCTGAGGTTATCTTTAATATTTTACTAACGGTATGTTCTTTGTCTCCCGGATTGATACGCTCGGGTGAATAACCTGCAAAAAAATCTGTATTGAACACAAGACCTGAAACACGCTCCAATACAGGAACACACTCTTCTTCCGTTGCACCTGGATATACGGTTGATTCATATACAACGATATCTCCCTTTTTCAAAACTGCGCCTACGGTTTCACTCGCTTTTTTTAGCGGAGTAAGGTCGGGATGATTAAATTTATTAACTGGTGTGGGCACGGTAACTATATAAAAATTGCAACCGCTGAGTGCTGCCTTATCCGAGCTGTAGCTCAGGTGTACTGATTGTTTCAGTTCATCTGCACTTACCTCAAGCGTGCGGTCAATGCCAGATTCTAACTCGGCAATACGTGATGCATTGATATCAAATCCTACCGTTTTGAATTTTTTCCCAAACTCAACAGCCAGAGGCAATCCTACATAGCCAAGACCAATAATTCCAATTTTATAGTGTTCTGTAATCGTTTCTGACATATTATTTTTTAACAGGTTCGTTGTTGATTAATTCGTATATATGACCATCAGCATCCTTCAGTTCCATAGACAGCACCGTACCTTCACGGGTTACGTAGCCTTTGTGTTGTGCGGGCGATCCGTACCACAATTCGAATGCCCCAACCGATTTGGTTAGCAACGATCCGGCACCTATCATGGCGTATTCGCCAATTTCAATGTGTGACTTAATAATACTGCCTGCACCTATTGATGCCCCGTTTCTGATTTTCGCTCCAACATGCTTTTCGGGATATTGCCTCGAACGCGGATTGTTATTATTGATAAAGGTTACCTGCGGACCAATGAACACATCATTCTCTATTTGTATTCCATCCCATAGGTAAACGCCCGACTTAACCGTACAGTTATCGCCTATTACCACATCATTTTCAATAAATGTGTGGCAGTTTACATTGCAGTTTTTGCCTATTCGGGCTCCGCTCAGCACCACGGCAAATTGCCAGATACGGGTGCCCTCTCCAATTTGTTGGGTTTGAACATCTGCAAGCGGATGAATCATCATAAGCCTACCTCCTTCAGATACGTTTGATAGTCGCGTATGTAATCCGCTTCGTTGTATGTATGTGATGCCAGTACCAGACAAATGGCACCGGAAGAAAAATTTATTTCAGAAGCCCAGATGCGGGGTGGTATGTGTAACCCCATATACGGTTGGTTGAGCTGAACCAGTCTTTTTAGTTTACCATCATCCAGCAATACTTCAAAACTGCCGCTGGCAGCTACCAAAAACTGATGGCATTCGTAATGCGCATGTGCCCCACGTGAAATACCACCGGGAATATCGTACAAATAAAACACCCGTTTTATGCTAAATGGCAATTCCGACTCACCATGAACCGGGGTGATATTGCCAGCCCTGAAATGTATGCGGGGCAGGGTGATTAAACTGCAGTCATATACTCCATTGTTCGCGCTCATTGTTTACTTTGTTTAAACTTTTCATAATCGCGTTCGTAATCCGAAGCATTAAACTCTGTTGACGCAAGAACCAGCGCTAATGAATTGGTTGAAAAATTTTCCATATGTCGCCACATTCCGCTGGGAACATATAAGCCATAATACGACCGGTTTAACGAAACTTTATGTGTGGATTGTCCGTCATCCAGAATAACATCAAAACTACCAGATAAGGCTACAATAAGTTCCTGATTGGTGTAATAGCTGTGTCCGCCTCGGGTTTCACCACCGGGCACATCGTAAATCCAATATGCTCTTTTAATTTCAAAAGGAACATGACTATGCTCCTGTATGAATGAAAGGTTTCCCCTTTCGTCCGGTATTTTAGGTAAATCTATCAGGCGAAATGACATGCAATCAGGGCTTAAAAATGGTAAAGAATGTAGTGGTTATAATCAGCAGCAGAGTTGTGGTGCTGGTAATAACTGAAATAGTTTCTGCATTACTCAACTTTTCACGCCTTTCTTTAGGCGGTACAATAATTTCAGCTCCCGGTTTCAATTTAGGTCTGAAGCGTAAAAATAAAAGGTTCTTGGTTGATTTGGCTGATCCGTTTGCATATACCACAAATGCTTTGCGTTTATGCGCTGATGAAGTAAATCCCCCCGATTCATTGATATAGTCGCTAAAGCTTTTACTCTTGTCATATACTATTTTTACCGGAAAAAGCACCTCGCCACTTACCATAACCGATTGCAAAACACGCGGTACATTAATGATATCTTTATCAAACACGTATATATCTTCTTTGCCACCGGGCTTGCTTAATATTTTTTTCAAGTCAATTGCAAACAGGTCGAAGTTTCGTCCGAATTCATCCTGCTTAACAAGGTCTTTGTAGGTATCGTCTTCGGCTAATTTTTTTAACGCTCTGTTTTTATTTTGTGTAATCATCGTTTGATTCGGACTGCTTACCCTTTGCCTGATCAGAATTGCACCTTCTGCAAATCCATCATTGGTAATGCCACCTGCACGCTTAAGCACCTCAGAAAGTCTCTCTTTGTTCTTAGCTATTACGAACTCACCGGGATACATAACCTGTCCATAAACTTTAACCGTTTGTTGAGGCAAATAACCGGGATTGGCAAATACTGTAACAATATCGTATGGCAGCAATTCGAACGAAGCTGCCTGCGGATTTTCTTTCAAGTCACTTTGAACACTCAGTGTAAAAACGGTAGCCACATCAGTAACAGCTGAAGTACGATCAGCATTACTGGTTCTGCGTCCCACTACAATCTGCTTTAGTGAGGCAGATTCCTTTAATCCACCGGCAGCAATAATGATATCTTCCAACTTCATGTTAGCAGCATAATCATAGGTACCCGGCATTATCACTTCACCTTCTATTCTAACTTTTAATGCTTCTCGCATATCAAGCTTAGAGGCAATAACTATTCTGTCTTCACGCTTCAGCGTAACATCCGCAGCACTACCATTCATCACGGCTGATAAATCTACCGAAATAATACCCAATGTGTTGTCTTCTTTTAGTCGATAGATTATCACCCTGCTTGTAAATGCATCCTCCTTAAGTCCATTGGCCATTGTAATTAATTTTCTTAATGTCATACCCGGAGTTAAACCAAATTCTCCCGGCCTGAATACTGCTCCTTCCAGAGTAACTCTGTTTTCAAACCTGTTCAGCAATTGGTCTACCATATAAATGTCACCGTTGGCTGGTGTAAACATACCAAAAACCTGTGCATCTATGTCTGCAATGCTTTTTTGTGTCGGGGTATTTCGTTGTACCTTTATTTTCTCAGTGTATGCTGCTGTTGTAAATCCTCCGGCAAATTCAATAACGTCTTTCAATGTTTCTTTCGCTTTTACATCGAAAAGAGCTGGTGTTTTTACATGCCCACGAAGCTCCACCCTTGCCTCATATGGATTTATCTTAACGATGTCTTGATCCTGCAACTGAATATTGGACCTGGAATTTCCTTTTACCAAAAACTCATATACATCCACTGTAGCTACGGATTTACCGGAACGAATAACAGTAATTGTGCGAAGCGATCCGTTTTGTGAAGGGCCACCACAGGCATGCAACAAATTAAAAACTGTTGCCAGAGAAGGCAAGGTGTATGTGCCCGGTGAAAATGCTTCACCAACAACGGTAACCTTGATGCTTCGAATATTGGTAATGGATATGTTTATGCGGGTTTGACCTGTTGCAATCGTACTATAAACATTCTGAAGTACGTTTGTAATGCGTGTTCTGGCTTGATCAATGCTGGCACCAGACACCTTTATTAAGCCGGCACCAGGTATTCGTACTGATCCGTCAGGTGTTACTTTCAATTGATAGCTTGCTTCGGAATACCCATAAATATCAAGTGCCAATTCATCTCCGGGGCCCAGAATATAGTTTGCAGGCGTAGGTATATTCAGACTGGGCTCAAAGGTTATTTTGGGATTTGTAAAAACATCTGCACCAAAAACTTTGGGCAGCGACTTATCCTGTGTTTTATCAATTTGACCATTAATTGGCTGTTTAATATCGGTTACTGACGTGCTTGCATCAACTTTACCGTTTGTTGGCTGCGGCTGCTGTACCTTCTCTTCCAGTTTATCTATTCTTACCAGTAGCTTTTGCAATTCTGTTTCTGGCATCTTGCGTTCGCGTGCCATGGCTTCCAGCTTTACTTTCGTATAACCCGATGCCTTGGCCTGTTTCCAAAATGTAGATATTTGATCATCTGTAAGTTGATCTACCTTAACCTGATTAAGGTTTTGAAACGTAATGCCTGCATTTTGCTGCGCAAGTAATTGATTTACAGTAAATGTAAAAAATAACACCAACGAAACCAGCCATCTTAAATATCCAATCGCTTTACTTTCTGTCATATAAGGGTATGTGATAAGTCGTACTTTACGTGTATCGGGCAAAAATAGCATTTAATTATGTGTTAACAACCTGTTAAAACGCCACCGGTCATATTTTTATTACATATATGTAAAACCTTTAAGCCTTTGATTCTGTATGAAGTTAATTGTTCATACAAACCGTTATATTCGCCCCGCATGTTTAGGAAAATTCTTGCAGCTTGCCTGCTCTTTATTGCTCATATACTTACTGTTAGCGCACAAAACGGAGAAGTTAGAGGATTTGTTTACGACAAAGAATCAGGCGAACCCATCATTTATACGCCTGTATACATATTACAAACCATGTCAGGTGCTACCACCGATATCAATGGTTTTTACGCTATCAGTAAAGTAAAGCCCGGTAGCTATACGCTGCGTTGCTATGCTTTAGGATATGATTCTATTAAACTGAATATCAATATACAAGAAGGTCGTATCACCAACCAGAATATTTATCTGCCGCGCGTATCCAGGCAATTGAAAGAAGTTGAAATTAAAGGTGAAAAGCAAAAAAACAGAACTGAGGTAAAGGTTTCGAACGTAACCATTACACAAAAAGAGTTAAAGCAACTACCCAGTTTTGGTGGTGAGCCTGATCTTGCACAATACTTACAAATTTTACCGGGTGCCGTATTCAGTGGCGATCAGGGTGGACAACTCTATTTACGAGGTGGACCACCGGTTCAAAACAGAGTAATGCTGGATGGAATGACCATCTACAACCCGTTTCACTCCATAGGTTTATTTTCGGTGTTTGATGCCGATATCATTCGCACAGCTGATGTGTTTGCCGGTGGTTTTAACACACAATATGGCGGACGTATTGGTTCCATTATTGATGTATCGACCCGTGAAGGCAATAAAAAAAGATTATCCGGCAAAATATCGGTGAACCCGATTACAGCAAAGGCACTTATCGAAGGACCTATTGATAAATTCACCGAAGGCGGTGGCAGTTCATCGTTTATATTTTCTATAAAAAACTCTTATCTAAATCGTACTTCGCAGATGCTGTATCCGTATGCCGACCCTGAAAACCGCACCAACGGCCTACCATACAGCTTTAATGATGTTTATGGTAAATACTCCTATATCGGTTCTGGCGGAAGTAAAGTAAATATATTCGGTTTCAGGTTTGATGATGCCACCGATTTACCGCAAACTCAATACCGCTGGTCGAATTACGGATTCGGTTCTAATTTCTTCATTGTGCCCGAAGGTTCTACAATTATTAACGGTGCTGCATCCTATTCGCAGTATGATATGGAGCAGATAGAGGCGGATAAAAGACCACGCGAAAGTGGAATTGGAGGTTTTAACATCGCTTTAAATTTTACCAATTTTCTGGGCAAAGACGACATCCGTTATGGATTTGAAATAAACGGATTTAAAACAGTTTTCAAGTATTTTAATACTTACGGGCTGGGACTAGCACAGGAAGAGAACACTACTGAATTATGCGGATTTGTGAAGTATAAGAAAGTAACAGGCAGATTTGTTATCGAACCCGGATTCAGGGTACAGAATTACGCTTCTTTGTCCAACTACTCGTTTGAACCCCGACTTGGCGTTAAATGGAATACAACAGACTGGCTTCGTGTAAAAGCGTCAGCCGGCATGTACTCACAAAATCTGGTGAATGCTGTTTCAGATCAGGATGTAATTAATTTGTTTTATGGATTCCTATCCGGTCCTGAAGATGATTTACAAAATAAATTTGAAGGTCGCAACGTTGCTCACCGCATGCAAACAGCCATACATTATATAGGCGGACTGGAGTTTGATGTAGGATTACATGGCGAAATAAACGTGGAAGCATTTTATAAAGACTTCACACAACTTACCAATATTAACCGCGACAAGAAATTTGACAACACGGCTGCCAACCAAAACAAACCTGAACGCGAACGTGTGAGCTACATTATTGAAACAGGTAATGCTTACGGTGCTGATATACGCTATAAATACGAACATAAAAACTACTACCTGTGGGCTGTGTATTCACTAACCTATGTTAATCGCTACGATGGTTTACGAAATTATTTCCCTCACTTTGACCGCAGACATAATTTTAACCTGGTGGCTACTTACACATTTGGCAATCAGGGTAGCTGGAGCTTCAACACACGCTGGAATTTCGGTTCAGGATTTCCGTTTACACAAACTCAGGGCTTTTATGAGCAACTCAATTTCTCGGGTGGAGTTGGCAGTAATTTCCTGAACCAAAACGGATCGCTCACACCCTATTTCACAGATATCAATACAGGACGCCTGCCTTATTTCCACCGCATGGATATGTCACTGTCTAAAAAAATAAAATTCAGCGAAACCCGTACATTGACAATAACAGTGGCTGCTACCAACGTATACAACAGAGCGAACATATTTTATTTTGACCGCGCTAACTACCGCAGGGTTGATCAGCTGCCTATTATGCCCACATTGGGGATAAATTATTCGTTTTAGCACATACACCCAAGATAGCTTTGACGTTACGTAAACGTAATATCATTGCTCATGTGTAGACGAATTTGTTTAAGCCTTCTGCTTATTTGCCTGATTTCTGTCAACTCTTTTGCCCAAAAAACAGAAACATTTGCCAACGCACTAAATCTGTATCAGCGGGCACACGAATTATTTGACCACGAGCAGTACGGTGAAGCGCAAAAGCATTTTTTGCTTTTTGCCGAACAAGCTAACGACCGCGAACTGAAAATTAATGCCCTGTATTATGCCGGTGTGTGCGCCATGGAGCTCATGAATCCTGATGCCATCAATTTGCTCAACAACATTCATTTAAACTACCCCGAACACAGCAAATCGCGTCCTGCCATTTATCAGTTGGGCAAATATTGCTACCGAGTTAAAGACAATAAAAATGCAGTAAAACACCTTCAGCGCGTTGCAGCCGAAGACCTTATCCCTGCCGAAGCCGATGAAATGTACTTTATGCGCGGCTATTGCTTTTTCAAACTCGATAACTTTGACGATTCGAAAAAAAGTTTCGTCAGCATAAAAGAGAAGAAAGGCAAATACTACGATGCCAGCAACTACTACTACGGCTATGTTATTTACCGCGAAGGCAACTATGCCGATGCACTTGAACATTTTATGCGGGTACAAAAAAATAAAACATTTGGTCCGCTGGCTCAGGTGTACGTTGCACAAATTTACTTCTCGCGCAAGCAATACCAGGATGTGGTTTCATTTGCCGATACCATTACCAATAAAGAAATAATTACTGATGTGGCCGGCATTGTGGGGCAATCGTATTTTCAATTGGGCAATTATGCCAAAGCTGCCGTTTTTCTGGAACGTTACAACAGCAAAGCATCAGTAAAAAATAACCAGGATATCTACCGACTGGGCTATGCCTACCTGCGCACCAAAGAATACAGTCAGGCCATTGAGCAACTGAGTAGCATTGCAAATAACAACGACTCAACAGCGCAATTTGCCAGTTTTCACCTGGCTGAAGCATACCTGCAAACGAATAAAAAAGAAGCTGCCCGTCTGGCTTTTAACCGGGCCTACAACATCGGCTACAACGCTGAACTGAAAGAACTTTCGCTGTTCAATTATGCTAAACTTTCGTATGAATTGAAGTTTCAACAGGATGCACTGAAAGACCTGGTTCGGTTTGTAAATGAGTTTCCAAACTCGGCTTATGTGAATGATGCCAAAACCGTTTTGTCGGAATTGCTGCTGTCAACAAAAAACTATAAGGATGCCGTTGTGCTGATTGAAAGTATTAAGAACCGCACCAAAGAAAACAACCTGGCGCTGCAGCGTGTTGCCTTTTACAGGGCCGAAGAACTTTACCTGAATAATGAGTATACCGCAGCCTTCGACATGTTCAAGAAATCACAGCAGTTTGATTTTGACAAACGGTTGCTGGGCCTCACCTACTTTTGGATTGCCGAAATTCAGTTTAAGCAGGCACAATACGATCTGGCCAATGAAAACTACCTGGTTTTTTCTCAGTTTGCTGAAATAAAAGATACACGCTTTTATGCGCTGTCATTTTATAACCGTGCCTACTGTTTTTTGAAAATGGAGAACTACGACCGGTGCATTGCCGAGATGAAAAAATTTACGGCTACCGAATATGCCTTAAACAATGTTGAACTGTATACCGATGCCAATATACGAATAGCCGACTGTCAGCTGGTGCTGCGCAATTACCTGCAGGCGCTGGATCAGTATGAACTCATTGTTACCAAAAAGCTTAACGGTGCTGATTATGCCCTTTATCAGCGTGCTACCATATACGGTGTTTTGAATAAGCCTCAGGAAAAAGTAAATGCATTAAACACATTGGTACAGAATTATCCGAAATCAACCTATATTGATGATGCGATATATGATATGGCAGTGGTTAATCTGCAGTCGGAAAACTACGCAGCGGCACTCAGCGGTTTTCAGTTGGTTATCGATAAATACAGCCGCAGTCAGCACATCCGAAAAGCCTATTTAAATAAAGGTCTGTGCTATTACAACATGAATAAAGAAGACGATGCGCTGCAGGTGTTTAAGCAACTCATTACCGACTACTCAACCACTGCCGAAGCCCGCGATGCACTGATTATTGTAAAAAATATTTTTATTGACCGCTCGCAAAGCGAAGAGTACATTGAGTTTGTAAAAGTACTTCCTAATGTTACCCTCTCGCCTACCTATCAGGATTCGGTTACTTACGAATCGGCTTTTAATGCCTATAAAAACAATGATTGCGCTAAAGCATCGCGCACCTTTGGTAATTACATCAGCAAGTTTCCCGGTGGCTTTTTTGTGTTGAAAGCAAACTTCTTTAAAGCCGAATGCGATTTCAAACTTAAAAGCTACGATACGGCACTGGTGTGCTACGAATACGTGGCGTTGCAAAACCGCAGCGAGTTCACCGAAAAAGCTGTGAAGCAAACTGCTATACTCTACTACATGAAAAAAAATCATGAAAAAGCGTATGAATATTATGCCTCGCTGGAGCGCATTGCAGGCAATCGCGACAATCTGGCGGCAGCATTGCTGGGTCAGATAAAATCTGCATCGGCACTAGGTCAAATGGAGAATGCCGTGCAGGCTTCGTTCCGCTACATAAACTCTACCATTGGCCAAAAAGACGGTCTGGTTGAAGCCAAAACAAATATTGCCCGCTATTACATGTACAACAAGCAATACGATTCAGCATCAGTTGAATGGCAATATGTAATGAAAGAAACCAAAAATGTGTGGGCTGCCGAAGCCCGGTATAATATGGCGCTGATACGTTTTCTCAAAAAAGACAACAAGGCAGCCAAAAAAGAAATATTTGAAATGGCCGATAAATACTCGAATTATGAATTCTGGGTGGCCAAATCATATCTGCTGCTGGCAGATGTTTACATGAGCGAGAAAGATAATTTTCAGGCCAAAGCCACACTGCAAAGCTTGATTGAAAACTATGATGGTGCAGATATAAAGAGCGAGGCAACTGAAAAGCTGCGCATGATTATAGAGAAAGAAGAAAGTGCCAAACCCCGTAAAACCGAACCACAGGAATAATTAAAAGTGAAAAACATGAAACGCTTATCTGTCATTTGTCTGTTCACTGCCATTGGTATTCAAACTGCCCTGGCACAATCCGATACGCTGCAAACCGATGTGATTGATGTAATCAAACCCTTTAAGGCCGTATTGAGTGATGCCATCAAAATTCCGTCTAATCCCAATCCGGAGATTCCCGATATAAAACCAGTATCGCTTACCTACAATTTGCCCGAAATAAGGCATAATGATGCGCCTACAATTTATACCATCAAACCACTTTCACTGGGAACTTCATTGTTACCAAAGCTGAAGAATAACTATACCCGCATGGGATTTGGCAATTACTCCTCTCCTCTGTTCGAAGTTTACCTAAACTCTACACGCAACCGACAAATGCAATGGGGTACATTCTTTAAACACCATTCGTCATCAGGAGATGATTTGCGCCAATTCAGCAACAACACCGTTGGCCTTTACGGAAAACGTTTTATTGACAACGGCATTGTTGAATCAGATATCATATACCAAAGGCAGGTTGTTCACTTGTACGGTTTTCCTAAAGAAGCCACCAAACCGTCTAAAGATGATTTGCGCAATCAGTTTGGCTTGTTCGAATTGCACGGTGCATACTCCAATGTGGTAAAAGATACCAGTAAGCTTGCATATAAAGTGGGGTTACGCTACTACGCTTACTCGACCAACTACAAAACAGAAGAGAACGACTTTAAGATGTATGCTGATTTCAGAAAAAGCATCAGCGGAAATCCATTAACGGTAAATACGCAAGTACAGCTCAACAACACTACCCAGCCTGGTATACAATACAATCGTGTGTTTGTAGATATTAATCCTGAATACCGATTGAATATTGGTCCATCAATGTATGTATCGGTTGGATTTAACTCAACTTTCTTCAACGACAGTGCCGGTGGTAAGTTGTATTTCTATCCAAAAGCTGAAGGCGGCATTCACATCATCCGTCAGGCACTTACATTTTATACAGGTATTACAGGAAATGTGCACCGAAATACTTTGCGCAGCATTACCACCGAAAATCCATTTGTTAGACCGTTTACGCTGGAGAATACCGAAAACCGGTTTGAATTATATGCCGGATTTAAAGGTATTGTCAGCTCTCAGACATCGTTTCTGCTTCAGGCCTCATACTCGCGCATGCGAAACCTACTTTTTTATGGTGCTGATTCATCGCAGTTGTATGCTCAATATAGCATTTACGACAACGGCACAGGAGGTTTAACACAAGTGAAAGCCGAATTCAACCACGATTTCTGGAAAAGTTTCCGAATGGGTCTTTCGCTCCATTATTTCGGATATGACGTAACACTTGCCGTCCCTTACTCGCGCCCGACTTTTACCACTACGGCACACCTTACTTACAACATGGCCGATAAGTTTATTCTGAAAGCAGAAGCCTTTACCATGAATAAACGCACAGGCGCTATACGTGGAAATGCCATCGTAGCAGATGTAAAAATGAATGGATGGGTTGACCTGAATGCAGCACTTGAATACAGATACAGCCGCACAGTAGGATTGTTTCTGACGCTCAATAACATCACAAACAACCAATATGAACGTTGGGTAAATTTGCCGGTACTGGGCATCAATGTACTGGGTGGGTTGTCTGTTACTTTCTAAATTGATAAACAACAGTTTAAGCCTGCATTTGCACAGCAAAGTCAAAACACGTATTTTGCGGCTGTATGCAATTACACCACCACCCCATTTGGAAATCTGTTCAAAAGTTAATGCACACTCACGATTGCGTGATTATGCCCGGCTTTGGCGGATTTGTGTGTAACAGGCAGCAAGCGCGTATTGATCAGGTTACGCACATTATTACTCCTCCCGGGAAGCATGTGGTTTTTAATCAAAATCTGAAAACCAACGATGGATTGCTGGCCAATCAAATAGCCGAAGAGTTAAAACTGGGATACAGCGATGCTGTAAAATGGATTGACCAAACGGTGGAGCAAATAAAGCAACTGCTTACCGAACAAAAACAACTGGAAGTTGACGGATTTGGCCGTTTCAGGCTCAATGCTGAAGCCAACTACGTTTTTATTCCTTTGCTCAAAAACAACTACTCCTATTCTTCCTTTGGCTTAATGCCCGTGCAGGCATCGCCTGTAGCTTCACGTTCCATTAAGTCTACCCATACTAAAATATTCCGCGAGCGTAGCGGTGTGAAACAGCCACGCAAGGTTTCAGGCAAATTTTGGCCTGCCATGCTCGCATCTACCCTAAGTGTGCTGCTTGTGATTAATGCATGGATTTATTTCCAGGATCATTCGCTTGAGGAATTGCACATTGGCGACAACCAACTGGGTGTTCATACCTGGTTCGATTCGCTGCGAAATATCGACACTACACCCCGTGAAGCAGTTGCTGAGCCATCTCCTGTTTCTCAACCCGCAGTGGTCAATAACAATGAGCCTGAGCAGCCAAGCACTGATATTCTTAATCCCTTAACTACCGCAACACATATTTCTACTGTGCGTCAGGCATGGGTTTTTCCTCCGGTTGATGAACCTGTAACAGAACAACCTGCCGAAGAACCTATACTTCAACCCGTAGAAGAGAAACTTGAAACCCCTGTTGCAGAAAATACTGTAAGCAGCGGAAAGGTATTTTACATCATTGCAGGCGTATTCTGGAAAGAACCCAATGCCGAAAAATATGCTGCGCAACTTACCCAAAAAGGTTACAAGGCTGAAGTTATCGATAGCGATTGTGTGCGCTGCAAACGCGTAAGTCTTGGCGCATTCAATACCAAAGCAGAAGCAGAAGCATTTCTGCGTCAGGTTCAGGCAAGCATTAACGCTGAAGCCTGGATACTTGCCGGCCGCTAAATAGCAGTTACTTAAACTATACATAAAGTTTGTACTACTGTGCAAATGTGATTAAGTGCTACACCTTGATGCGGTGTACTTTGCGTTGTTTAGCGTAAATTTTAATTCGTATGAACAACAACCTCATTCTACAGATTACAGAAACAGCGCAGCAGGGCGAATCGCAAAGTTTGTTTTCGCTGCTGCTAAAAGGTGGCCCTGTGATGATACCCCTGGCATTGCTTAGCATCATTGCTGTATATATAACCATTGAGCGGTACCTAACCATAAAGAAGGCTTCAAAACTGGATCAGAATTTCATGGCCAATATCAAAGACATGGTATTGAACGGAAATATTAAAGGGGCTAAGGCTCTTTGCGAACGCACCAACTCGCCTGTGGCACGCATGCTCGAAAAAGGAATTTCGCGTATTGGTAAACCACTTCAGGACATCAATACCTCCATTCAAAACTCAGGCAATATTGAAATCAATAAACTGGAAAAGGGAATGCCCACACTGGCTACCGTTTCAGGTGCTGCTCCTATGCTGGGTTTTTTGGGTACGGTTACAGGTATGGTTACTGCGTTTTACAACATGTCGCAGGCAGGCGCCAATCTTACTGTTAGCCTTCTGGCCGGTGGTATTTACGAAGCGCTGGTAACAACCGTTGCCGGTCTTATCATAGGTATTTTTGCTTACGTGGCTTACAACCAACTTACAGCTATGGTCGAAAAAATTGTTCACCAAATGGAGGCCAGCTCGGTTGAATTCATTGACCTTTTGCAGGATCCTGCCTAATACAACCTCATTATGTCGTTTAAACGAAAAACCAAAATCAAGCCCGACTTCAACATGGCGTCCATGACCGACCTCGTGTTTTTGTTGCTTATATTTTTCATGATTACTTCTACACTGGTTAGCCCAAATGCGATTAAGGTAAGCTTGCCCAAAGCCAACTCGCAGGTAACTACCAAAACAACGCTTTCCATCAGCGTTACTCCCGAACTGAAGTACTATGTTGACGGCAGCGAAGTTACCAAAGAGACCCTTGAACCTTCAGTAAGCAGCGCGCTGTTGAAACTAGCCGCTCAAGACCCTGTTGTATCAGTAAATATAGACAAATCAGTAGCCGTTGAGCACCTGGTGTACGTGATGCAGACGTGCAATAAACTAAACGCAAAAGTCGTTTTAGCAACACAGCCCGAGTAAATGATGATAACAGCCGAAATACAGCAGAAACTAGAAAAAAGGAACAAACTTATTGGTATAATCATGACCATTGTGATTCATGCCTTGTTGTTGCTGCTGCTGCTTTGGTATATGCTCACTCCTCCTAATCCACCAATTGAATACGGTGGCATGGAACTATCAGTAAGCATGGGCGAGTTAAATGCAGGCGGACCCAGTCCTGTTCCGGTTGAAGAGCCACAACCTGTTGTTCCGGTGCCCGTTCAGGACGTAGAAGAAGCTATAGCCACACAGGATATAGAAGAAGCGCCAGCAGTTAAACCTGTTGTAAAGCCACAGGAAGTTAAAAAACCGGTAAAAGTGAATAAGCCAGTCGAACAACCTCGTCAGGTTGATGAACGTGCTTTGTTTAAAAAGAAAAATTCAACGCAGGGCTCCAGCGGATTTGGCGATGGTGAAATACCCGGTAACGAAGGCCGTGCGGATGGCGTGCCTGACGGCAGCCCTGATGGCAACGGAACAGGAAACGGATTAGGCGGCAATGGTACAGGAACAGGCAATGGTGATGGATGGTCGTATGATCTTAAAGGTCGTACACTTACTAAAAGACCTGTAGTGATTGATAATTCGAGAGAAACCGGAAAAGTGGTGGTACAAATTATTGTAGACAGAAACGGCCGTGTATTAAAAGCTGAACCGGGCCAAAAAGGAACCACTACGTCAAGCAGCATACTTTGGGAAAAAGCCAAACAAGGTGCACTGGATGCTAAATTCACGGCTCGCACTGACGGACCGGATGAGCAATACGGCACCATGACGTTTATATTTAGGTACAAGCCATAGATTTCGTTGGTCGTTTCTTTAAACCCAAGATTTTAGATTTCGTAGCTTTAAATCGTTAAGCTACCGACACTCATTCATTGATTCATTTTATATATGCATTATGGTTTCATTGTCATAGCCTGCGAATGGGTGTTAACTATTTGTGTAGGATTTTTGAAAAAAAAATGGATGTTTTGAGGTGTACAAATCAATTACCACTAAGTCCTTTCGGCAGTGCATAAAAAATAAATGGATACCACAAACAGGCATTACATAAACCGGTTAACTGCTCTTTGGGCCTTCAGCGAAAGCGGTCTGGGTGGTATGATGCATGCCGTTAAAATTCCTTTTACAGGTTTTTTTCTGGGTGGCTTTGCCATCGTCATTATTACGCTGATTGCTCATCACAGCAAACAACGCTTTTCGGATATTTTACAAAGTACCCTGCTCGTAATGTTGGTTAAAGCGGCTGCCAGTCCGCAATCACCGCTCATGGCCTACCTGGCCGTAGGATTTCAGGGAGTGTGTGGTGCATTGGTGTTTGCTGCCGGCAAAAACAGTTTCAGTGCAGCTGTTTTTGGTGCACTGGCGCTGTTCGAATCGGCCGTTCAAAAGTTTATTACAGCTACTATTCTGTTTGGCAAAAGCATATGGGAAGCTCTGGATATATTGGTAGCTGGCATAGCCAAAGACCTTCATCTTGAAAGTGATTTCTCGTTCAGCATGTGGCTTATAGGAACCTACACCGGTGTTTACACAGTGTGGGGGCTTTTGCTGGGCTGGTGGGCCGCCCGATTGCCACATCGCATGCAATCGGATGCACATGGTCTGGTGGCGCGCATGAACGACTACCTGATTAATCACGCTGCTGAAGCTAAGCGCGAAAACGAAAAGCGAAACGGTCGCATGTGGAAGCTCATTTCTGTTTTTTTTATCCTGCTCTTCATTTCATCGGTATTTATAAGCACTCACAATGCTGCTCATGCGGGTTATACCGTTTTACGAACTATTGCCGTGCTGCTCACGCTCTACTTTTTTGTTTCACCTGTGCTTATGCTTTTGTTTAAACGCTGGCTGCAAAAACAACAAAGCGGAAATACGTACAAGGTAAAAGGTATACTGGAGGCCATACCTCAACTCAGACAACTGATTGCTCCGGCCATGCACTTTGCCAAAACCGACAAAAAAGGACTATGGGCATACAGGCAATTTGTTTACAACCTCATTGTGCTGGCATTGTACTACCGAGCATACACCGATGAGTAGCAACCGAATATTTATTTTATCGCAACCCATACAAACCGGCAAAACCACCTTGCTGCTGAACTGGATAAACCAACAACAGGAAGTAGGCGGAATACTGACTCCCGACAGCGAAGGAATGCGAAAATTGTATTCCGTTTACGATAAAAAAACTTACACTCTTCAGCTTCCTGAAGGCGCGCAGGGAATTCGTATCGGTCGTTTTGTATTTGATGAAGATGTGTTCGGCATAGCGCGTGGTATTTTGCTCGACAGTATGCACACGCGCAGACAGTGGACCATAGCCGATGAGATAGGACGGCTGGAAATGGATGAAGGCAAAGGACTTGAACCGGCCATACAACAAGTTATTGAACATTTTAAACAACCGGGCCACACCAAATTGCTGCTGGTTATTCGCGATTATCTACTTCAGCAAGCTATTGCACACTACAAACTACAGGATGCAGTGGTGCTTCCGCGCACTTTTTTTGGCGACACTACAGATGATGATCTCAAGCCGATGGGACTGGTTTTATGCGGAGGAAAAAGCACACGTATGGGACGCGATAAGGCCTTTATCACATACCACCATAAACCTCAGTATGCCTATATGGCCGATATGCTAAACCGGGTTTGCTCATCTGTTTTTATCTCATGTACTGAGCAGCAATTTCCTTTGCTAATGCCCGCCTACAAAGGATTAATTGACAGTGCGACATTTGCCGGAGCGGGTCCAATGACGGGTCTACTAACGGCCTTTTCGGCATTTCCCGGTAAAAGCTGGCTGGTGGTGGGTTGTGATTATCCGTACCTCACTTCAGCCGATATCGAGAAGCTAGTTCTATCACGTTCCGAACAATTTGATACAGTATGTTATCGTCACCCCTTATCGGGAATGGATGAACCGCTCACGGCTATTTATGAAAAAACGTGTGCACACCAGCTAACTCATTCCTACCGGTCGGGCCAGCATTCGTTAAGGCATTTTTTGGCACAAACCCGCGTCAATAGAATTGAGCCGCTGAACGTTGATCACTTGCGCAGTGTTGATACTCCTGAATAATTTTTCTACATGACCTACCGAATACCTTACACGGGTTAAAACAATCGAACGGGGTTGTGTGTGTAATAGTACATGAAACCACATGTATTAGAAACCAAAACAATCATAAAGCGTCCGCTGAACGAAGTATTTTCATTTTTCAGTAAAGCCGAAAATCTGAATGAACTTACCCCACCCGAATTGCATTTTAAAATACTTACCCCCTTGCCTATTCAAATGAACAAGGGAATTTTTATCGAATATCGAATTAAGCTGAACGGTATACCATTTAACTGGAAAACCCTTATCAGTGCGTGGGAACCACCACATCGCTTTGTAGATGAGCAGATAAAAGGGCCGTATGTTCGCTGGCACCACACGCATTCGTTTCGTTCGGTTGATGAAAATACCACCGAAATGATTGACCGCGTTGAGTATTTATCACCCGGCTGGGTATTCGAGCCATTGATAAATAGCCTATTTGTACGTAAAAAAGTAGAAGCTATTTTCGCCTACCGCGAACAAAAATTGTTGGCTATTTTCCCGCACTAAAACTCATGACCGAAATACGCTCCATTCAGAAATGCGAACATTGCGAAACCTGGACGGATGGTAAAAAAGCCTTTTGCTGCTCGTGTGGCGAAATGCTGGATTTGGAATACCGTAAAAACCGCTGGGAACTGCACAAGCGTCTTCAGGAGTTGCCGGGTTTCATGGATTGGTATAAGCTAAAGGGGGCCGACAAAAATATTCTGCTACTGATACTGGAAAAAATGATTCAGGGCGGACAGCTTATTTTAACCGCTGTAGTCGCATTCATTACATTAATATTACTGTTGCTGCCCGGATGAAAAACAGGAAGTTACTGATTATCGCCTTTGCGCTGTGTGCGGTTGGTGGAGTTCACTACTTGCTGCAGAGATATGATTTTTCAATACCTGTCTTGCGCCATTACCTGGATGATGTGCTTATAGTGCCCATTACAGGAACACTGGCCCTGTGGGTGCAGCGCAAATGGATTGTACGGCATGAAAACTTTCGCTTCACCGGCCTAAGCGTGGCAATGTTATGTGTGTATTATGCCATTGCATTTGAATGGATAATACCGGCCTTTCACAGCAGTTTCACTGCCGATTATGCAGATGTTATTGCATACGCCACCGGAGGGCTGCTGTTTTATGTATACATTAATAAAGCGGTGCCAAATGTGTGTGTCTCAAATCAATAGAATATTCCGCGAATTTTAGTTTCAGTAGCCCCTAAAATTATTACATTAGCAGCATGGAAAATTTTGTGGTATCGGCACGAAAGTACAGGCCATCCAATTTTGATTCGGTTATAGGTCAGGAACATATTACACAAACCCTGAAGAATGCCATTCGAAGCAATCATCTGGCTCATGCCTTTTTATTTTGCGGACCTCGTGGTGTAGGAAAAACAACCTGTGCGCGCATACTTGCAAAAACCATTAACTGTCAAAATCTGACACCCGAAATAGAAGCCTGTAATGAGTGTGACTCATGCAAGGCATTCAACAGCAATGTGTCATTTAACATATATGAGCTGGATGCGGCCAGCAATAACAGCGTTGACGATATACGCGGGCTGGTAGAGCAAGTACGATACGCCCCGCAGGGAGCCCGCTATAAAATATACATTATTGATGAGGTGCACATGCTTAGCAGTGCAGCATTCAACGCATTTCTGAAAACACTGGAAGAGCCACCGCCTTATGCCAAGTTTATATTGGCTACCACCGAGCGGCACAAAATATTGCCTACTATCCTTTCGCGTTGTCAGGTATTCGATTTTCACCGTATAAAAATTGAGCATGCCGTAAATCAGCTTAATAATATATGCAGCAAAGAAGGAATAACTGCTGAAGAAGAAGCCCTGCATATAATTGCACAGAAAGCTGACGGAGCCATGCGAGATGCGCTTTCTATATTTGACCGCATTGTAAGCTTTGCCGGTAAAAACATTACTTATAAGGATGTAATACAAAACCTAAATATACTCGACTATGAGTATTACTTCAAGGCTGTTGATTTAATGCTGGAGAAAAATGTTCCGGATTTATTTCTGCTGTTTGATGATATCATCAACAATGGTTTTGATGTACAACATTTTTTGATTGGATTGAATGAACATTTGCGCAACCTCAGTGTGTGCAAATACCCGAATACAGTAACTCTGCTTGAAGTTGCACCGGCTGTTCAAAAACGTTTTTTGGAGCAATCGGCCAAGTGCTCACTCTCGTTTTTGCTAAATGGACTGAATATGGTCAACACCTGCGAGCAGGAGTTACGCAGCAGCAAAAATCAGCGGTTACTTGTTGAATTGTATCTGATGAAACTGGCGCACATTCAATCGGTTATCGACCTGAATGCGGCAGCAGCCGATGCTAAAAAAAAAACTCCTGATGTAGAAACGGCTTCCAATTTTACACTGGAAAAGCCGGCCATAGAAAAAACTAAGGAACCCGAACAACCCGTAGCTGAACAGAAATCTACACCCGCTGCACCTCCGCCATTTGCACCACCACCGCTATTTGGTAACGGAGCACGCAAAGACGCCCTGTCTAAAATCAGGCAAAATCTGAGCTCGGGTGCACAGCAACCTCCTGAAAATAAACCAGCCGCACCCGTAAGCGAAAATGAGGAGCCCGCACCGATGGTTGATACTACAGCTGTACTTACAAACGAGCTCGTGCGCAATTGGCTGGAACAATACATTAGCCAGCTTGAACAAAACGGTTCTCGCGTACTGCTGGTTATATACAAAGATGCTAAACTTAATGTACTGAATGCCGAAACCGTTGAAATGCGCGTAGGCAGTTCGCACGAGGCTGAACTTATAGAAGAAGACCGCAATAACCTGATGCCATTTTTACGCAAGAACCTTAAAATGCCGTCTATGGACATTCAACTGAAGATAGACAATACAGCTGTGGTGCATAAGGTTTTTACCTCAGAAGATAAATTTAAGGCAATGACTGAAAAGAACCCTTTGCTTAACGACTTCAGAAATTTACTTCACCTTGAACTGGAATAAAACGCATGAAACAAAGAATACGCTACATCACCTCCCGTTTGCTTAATTACTTTTTGAAAGGTCTGCTTATTGTTCTGCCCTTTTATATCACCGTCAGTGTTATCCGCTACATTGCCGAAAAGCTCGATCAGTATTTTGACGTAGGGGTTCCGGCAGTCGGTATTTTTATTGTTATCGCTTCCATCACAGTTCTGGGCTGGCTGGGATCAAACATTATTTTGAAACCGATGCTCAACCTGATTGATGATTTGCTGACCCGCATTCCGTTTGTCAAAATCATTTATACTTCAGTAAAGGATTTTATGGAAGCCTTTGTGGGCGACAAACGTAAATTCAATGAAGCTGTTCTGGTTGAATTGGCTCCCGGAGTTCACAAACCCGGATTCATCACTCAAAAAGATGTAAGTAAACTCGGTTTACAGGGCAAAGTAGGTGTGTATTTTCCGCACTCGTATGCATTTTCAGGCAATTTATTTTTTGTAGATACCGATAAGGTTAAACCATTTCCGGGCAATCCGGCCGATATTATGAAGTTCATTGTATCGGGCGGTGTTACTGACATTGAAAGCTGATGCGTAAAATCCGGGCATTTCTTCGGCTGATACGAATAGGCAACCTGATGATGATGATGGCCACACAAGTGTTGGCCTACTATTTTTTAACCGACCACTTGTTGGCCGAAGACCTGCTTAACCTTAGATTTATGTTGCTGCTAACAGCCACTTTGCTGGCTGCGGCTTCGGGTTATATCATCAACGATTACCTGGATATTCAGATTGACCACCGCAATAAACCCGACCGTGTAACTGTAGGGCACACGATAAGCCGCAGATGGGCTATGTTCTGGCATCTGACATTCAATATCCTGGCCTTTTCAATCGGGTTGTACATACATTTTTATATAGCCGTGTCTATTATACTTTGTGCTGTTGTACTTTGGTTTTATTCCGTTATTTTCAAAAAAAGTTACCTCACCGGAAACATTATCATTGCCTTACTTAGCGCATTTGTCATACTGATTTTGCGCATCTACGACAATTCGGTATCCGATTATCTGGTATGGGCTTATGCCTGGTTCGCCTTTGCCACTAGCCTGCTTCGCGAAATCATAAAGGATGTGGAAGACATGAAAGGCGATGCAGCTTTTGGTGCACAAACGCTTCCCATAAAGTCGGGAGTCAGAAAAACACGAACCTTTCTGAAGCAGTCGACTGGTGTGCTGATTGCAACCGTATTCCTGCACATATTTTTAGGTCATTCGTTTATGGGTTATGCTCATCCTCACAATGCTGTGCTGTATATTTTTTACATGCTGCTTTTTGTGGCCGCACCGTTGGGCGTATTCATTTACTTCATTCATATGGCCGACAGAAAGAGTGATTTCAGCAGACTGAGCGCTATGTGCAAACTTGTGATGGCATTGGGCATGCTGAGTATGGTGTGTATTAAAATATAATGTAACTTCTTAATACTGAATTTTTAAGAATTAATTAAACCATTAATTCTTAGATTTGTCATACAGGCTTAATACGCAGATTATGACAACTCCTACACGCAGAAAATTTTTGAATGATGCTGCCTCGGCACTGCTGGATTCAAAACCTGAGATTGCTGAGTTCGAATACAACGATCCGTCAAATAAAGACATACCCCGTCATTTGGCTAAAACCAATACCGGAATAAATACCTACACAGGAACCTGGAGTGATACACAACTAATACATTTACTGCGAAGAACTCTTTTTGGTGTTACGCAGAACGACCTGAATTACTTCCGCACCAAAACGATGAGTCAGGTTGTAGATGAATTGCTGACAATTCCCACTGCTGCGCCTTTACCGCCTGTAAACAGTTACAACAATGCGCAAATCACAGACCCCGATGTGCCACTTGGTCAAACCTGGGTAAACGCACCAGCCAATCCGCTGCTTGAAAATCTGCGCATACAATCTATGAAAAGTTGGTGGATGCAATTGATTATAAATCAAGACAGGAATATACGTGAAAAGATGACCCTGTTTTGGCATAACCTGTTTGCCACCGAAACAACCGTTATACGCGATTCACGCTATACATATAAACACCACGCTATGCTGCGTGCACAATGTCTCGGAAATTTTAAAACCCTGACCCGTGATGTAACCATTGACCCCGGCATGCTGGTATACCTGAACGGAGAACTGAATACCGCCAACGCACCCGATGAAAACTACGCACGCGAATTGCAAGAGTTATTTACTATCGGGAAACTAATTGACCCCCATTATACTGAAGCCGATGTAAAAGCTGCCGCACGTGTGCTTACGGGATGGCGCAATAACCGCACTACCATTACATCGTTTTTCAATGCATCAGTTCATGATACCGGCAATAAACAGTTTTCATCATTTTATGGCAATAGGATAATTACCGGACGTACAGGTGCCAATGCAGGTATAGATGAACTGAACGATTTGCTGAACATGATTTTTGATCATCCGGAAGTAGCCAAACATATATGCCGTGAGTTGTACCGCTACTTTGTATACTACATCATTGATGAAAGTGTGGAGCTGAATGTGATAGAACCGCTGGCTGATTATTTCCGCAGCAACAATTACGATATTCGAAAAGTGTTGGAAAAGCTGCTGAGCAGCGAGCACTTTTACGACCCGTTGAACATGGGATGTATGATTAAACCTCCCGTTGATTATTTGGCCGGCTGCGCCCGAATGATGAATCTGCTTTTTCCTAATTCTTCCAATATTCAGGTTCAGTATGCACACTACCTTTATGTACAACAGTATGCCGCTCTAATTGGTCAAAACACAGGAGATCCGCCTGATGTGGCGGGTTGGCCGGCTTACTGGCAAAATCCGCAATACTACCAAATGTGGATTAACTCCGACTCACTTCCTAAACGAAATCAGGCAAATGACCTGCTTATTTATATTGGATATAATCGTTTCGGGCACAACCTTAAATACGATACCATTGCATTTGCCAATCAGTTTAGCGATGCTGCTGATCCAAATGCCTTAATAAACAACATCACCAAACTGTGCTTTCCGGTAGATGTTTCTGCTACTACAAAAACCGCCATGAAGGTTTCATTTTTACTTACTGGTCAATCCAGTGACCACTACTGGACAGATGCCTGGAATGATTACAAGGCAAATCCGGCTGATGCCATGAAAAAAGCAATGGTAGAAACCCGCCTGCAGGGGCTTATGAAATATATTTTTGGCTTGGCTGAATTTCAACTCTCTTAATTCGATTAAACATGAAAAGAAGAGAATTTTTACGCAAATCATTAGCAGCCGGGGCTGCTCCTGTCATACTTAATGGCTTTCCGGTTAAAGCGCTGGCCAATCATCCGATTGTTGGCTTCCTTGGCAAAACCGGATATGAAGACCGCGTACTTGTAATCATTCAGCTGAATGGAGGAAATGATGGCATTAATACCGTATTGCCACTCGATCAGTATAGCAATATTATGAATGTGCGCAGCAATGTAGCTATTGCTGAAAACAAAGTACTAAAACTAAATGGAACAAATGCTACAGGTTTGCATCCGGCTATGACCGAATTGAGAGCCATGTACGATAGCGGCAAGGTAAGTATTGTGCAAAGTGTGGGTTATCCAAACCCCGACTTCTCCCACTTCCGCTCAACAGATATCTGGTTAACGGCAAGCGATTCCAATCAGTTTCTTTCATCAGGCTGGATGGGGCGTTACCTCGATATTAAATTCCCTGATTATCCAACCGACTATCCCAATACGGAACATCCTGACCCGCCTGCTATACAAATTGGTGCTATGGTATCGCCAGCATTGCAGGGACACTCACACTCGCTGGGAATGAGCATAACCGATCCGACATCTTTTTATCAGTTTGTTACAGGAACGGTTGATCCTGCTCCTGCCACACCTGCCGGACATGAACTGACATACGTAAGACTGGTGGCACAACAAACACAGGCTTATTCAGCAGTTGTAAAAAATGCAGCTACCAAAGCCAGTAACCTTTCTACACTTTACCCAACTGCCGGACAAAACACCTTGGCTGACCAACTAAAAATAGTAGCGCAACTTATTGCAGGTGGTCTCAAAACACAGGTATATATGGTGAGTTTAGGCGGATTCGATACACACTCGGCACAGGTTGTGGCCGGTGCAACAGAGACCGGAACGCATGCCACGTTGCTTTCGCGCATTTCAGTTGCTGTTAATGCGTTTCAAGACGATTTACAAAAACTGGGAGTTGCCGATCGTGTATTGGGAATGACGTTCTCCGAATTTGGCCGAAGAATTATTTCCAATGCGAGCCTCGGAACTGACCACGGCACTGCAGCTCCATTGTTTTTATTTGGCAGCAAAGTAAATGGTGGTATTTATGGTACCAATCCAATTATTCCATCAAGCCCTACGGTGAACGACAATATACCTATGCAGTATGACTTCCGCTCCGTTTATACCACTGTTCTTAAAAACTGGTTTGGTGTAAGCGATACGGAACTATCACAAACTATGCTTAAGGAGTTTCCGGTTCTGAGCTTTGTTTCACCGCTTAATCCAACAGGTATTTCAGAGCAATACATCGATGTAAACTCGGTAACTGCTTATCCAAATCCATGCAGAGAGCATACGCAGATAAGATTTACAACGCAGGGTGGATTACTACGTATTAGGTTATTTGATCAATTTGGTAAACTATTAAATGTAGTGAGCGAGGCCACTTATACATCAGGCACCCATGATGTGGTGCTCAATACCGCACAACTTCCTGCAGGACTTTATTATTACCAGCTACAAATGGACGGAGAGCAGGTGATGAAAACATTTGTAAAATTGTAAGAGGGAAAATCGGAGTTTCGGTAGTGTGCGAAGCGCAAATGTTATAGCTTTAAGAAACTGTGCGAGGAATAATAAATCAAAAATTGTATTTAATCCCCGCATCAATAAGCCAAAATACAGGTGCAACCTGTCTGGTGCTATAGGATAATTTATTGGTGTTATTAACCGTTGCTGTTGTTATATCTAAAAAATTCCCTGATGCAAAACGGTTATATGAACATATGAGCACTGCCATAAGTGCCTTATGTGAATTAAACCGGTATTTGTATTTAACCCCGACAGCCGGAGCCACACTCCAAGTGCTTATATTATCTAAAAAACGACCGTCACCGTATTCCACATTGGTAAATCCGTTTTTAATTTTTTGGGTAAAACTTAAATAAGGGTCCAGATGCAACTGCGCATACGATAATGTAACAAAAGGCGAAACATGATTAAAATTGTATTCAAACTCCAGATAAAAATGCCACAACTCAAGGGCATTTTTCAGTGAGTAAGTGATGGTTGTATCACCTGATACATATGTCATATCCGATAAATTACGGCTGCTCAGATTCATAAATGTAAACTTACTCCCACCGTACAACTGAAAGTTATTGCCCATATTACCCCAAAAGGCTGTCAGATTCATGGCGATATCAACCGACAACCCCGGTCGACTTTGTGTATATGCGGTAAAGCCCGAAGTAGGAATTAAGTGAGCATACGAGATTCCGATATTAAATACAGGTGCAATAGATTTTAATAAATAAAATACCGGATCCGATATCGCTTCGCTCATTTCTTTGCTAAACTCTTGTGTAAATAAACTGTCAGCCTTATAATCTCTATGTTGCCTGTATACCGTGTCAATTTGTGAATGAACAACGAAAGTGTTCAACGTAAATACGACAAGTAATAGATACTTAAATTGAAAATAACGCATATGAGAAGTTCTGGAACAAAACAATTATTTCACAAGAATAGCATAGAAACATAGAGTTATATAAATGCTTATATTCGATTTACTCTTTCACCAACATGGCATGTTCAGCACTTTCGGGCAAGCGAATTATATAGGTTCCTTTCAAAAGATGATTCAGGTTAAGCACTCCTCCCGAACCTGTGATACCTTGTTCCAGCAACTTTCCCTGCATGCTATAAATATGATAGACCTTTCCAACAACATGTTCAGGTAGCACCACGTAGTCTCCGGCCGGGTTTGGATACAACTTAAGCCTGCGCGTTGATGCTGCCTCTGATACAGATAAGATTCTGTCGCATAAAGATGCGTTTCCGTAATTCACGCCATGCGTTCCGTTGAAATAACACCGCAAATTTCCTGCTATGCCACTATCAGCTTGAGTGTAAGTGCCACCAAAAAAACCAGACCATGAACCTATGCCTTCGGTAATGGAATCAGAGAAACGCCATCCACTGTCCAGGTATTCTACATCCCATAGTTTACGATAATTTGAAACCCTAATATTTTTTATGCGGTATCTTACCTCTGAAATGCCGGGCAAAGTGTGTGTTTCAAATACACGTAACTCAGGTTGATAAACAACAGCAGCAGTTAAGGTATCACCTACTGCAGCATCAAAATTATACAACAACCTGAATTGATTATCTTTCCATATATAAACCTTTTTGGCTAACTCATACATGTAAAAGCGGGCACCCGGTATGGCTTGCCCGTAGCTGTCAAACACCTTAACCACTTTACAAATTTTACCCGCCAGCGAGGTATCGCCCTGCGCAAGTACACGGTAAAAAAATCCGGGCTGGGCATCTGTTCGCCAAAGTGAGTAATACCATTGTGCAGTAGTACCGAAAAAAGAAACATATGATGATACAGCACAGGGCTGTGATGTATCTCCTGTTGTAATCGTATTGTCAGTGTATGTTCGTAAAATAGATGAACCTTCCAGCACTGTAGTCATTTGTACAGGCAAAAAATCGCCTACAAAAACCCTGTTGATGATTCGCTGCGTTATGGCCAGTCCTTGATTCAATGTGTAGGTTTTTAAGCCGGTTGAGTCGGTGTTTATGGCAGTTACTTTTACTTTTACCGTATACACCGAGTCGCTAGAGCCTTGATACACGCTCACGGCCACCGAATCATTTACCTGAGCATTGAAATTAAATAACAGGCCACGGACTTGATTGCGTAAGTAGTAAACGTAACCCGCACTATCGTGAAGGAAGTACGATGATTTGTAGGTTTCGTTTCCCAGCTTATCCAATGTGTATGCATTCATCTTTAGGTATGTGTAGTCACCTATTACAGTATCTTTCTCGGCTTGTATACGCACCGAATTTGACAGATACAGATTTCCGGTGGGATGTAACTGCCAGTAACACCAGCGGGCTCCTATAGTGGGCATATACTGTGCCTGAGTAATTTGAACAGAAATAGACAGTACAAATGCAATAAGTAATTTTTTCATGGTTATTTTTTATACATCAAAAATAGATAATTACCCACGTAATAACGTAATTAGCCCAACATATCACCACGACATGAAACGGATTTCATTAATTTTACTTCTATGGCATTGCTTACTTAATACTATTGCCGATGCACAACCTCCCCGCTCATACAGCTCAAGCGAGATATTGTTGCATCTTAAAAAGTTAAACACCGTTGGCTCAGTACTCTACATCGCTGCACATCCTGATGATGAAAACACCCGACTAATAGCCTATTTGGCCAATGAAAAATGTATGCGTACCGGTTACTTAAGCATCACTCGTGGTGATGGCGGACAGAACCTGATTGGCCCCGAACAAGGCATTGAACTTGGTGTGATACGCACACAAGAACTATTAGCTGCACGTAGAATTGATGGTGGCGAACAATTTTTTACCCGTGCCTACGATTTTGGTTTCAGCAAATCACCTGAAGAAACGCTGCAAAAATGGAATAAAGATTCCATCCTCAGCGATATGGTGTGGGTCATTCGCAAATTCCGTCCCGATATCATCATTACCCGTTTTGCTACCGATGGCAGCGGAGGACACGGACACCATACGTCATCGGCCATACTAGCCGAAGAAGCATTTGATGCCGCAGGCGACCCAACCCGTTTCCCCGAACAACTGCAGTTTGTGGAGGTGTGGCAGCCCCGTAGGCTGTTCTGGAATGTGAGCACCCGTTTCCAGAACCCAAATGCTGATATGAGTTCTTATTTAAAATTAGATGTTGGTGGTTACAATCCGTTGCTCGGAAAAAGTTATGGAGAGATAGCAGCCGAAAGCCGCAGTATGCACAAAAGCCAGGGCTTTGGCAGTGCCAAACAACGTGGCGAATACTTTGAATACTTTAAACCCATTAAAGGCGATACTGCTAATTTGAAAGATATTTTTCAAGGGATTGACTTCAGCTGGAAACGTGTGAAAGGTGGCGAAAAGATTGGGAACTTAATTGATGAGGCAATTAGAAAATTTGATATCAACCACCCTCGCCTCTCCAGTAATATACTGTACGATATTCAATTAGCCATTCTAAATTCTAACAACCAACATATCTCACATAAATCAAATGAATCTATCAAACTGATTGAAAACATGAACGGTATTTTTGTTGAGTTCATTGCTGAAAAAGCCAATTATTCAACCAACGATTCAGCAAATATTAAAATCAATATTATACAACGGTCTAAACTTAAAACATCTGTAGCGCTCTCCAAAGGACTACTTGGCAAAACATCCATTACCTCATCAGAATTAAAGTATGATTCACTTTATTCATTTAAAACACGTGTTGGTTTTATGGATGATAATTCCAAGTTTAATGGTACCTATTGGCTAAATAAGCCAATAAGAAACAACTTGTTTACTATTCACCCTGAACTAATTGGCTATCCGGAGTTATTCGACTATCCGAGAGTTAACGCAATCATTTTCCAACAATCAAAAAACAGGTTGAATACATATTTTAGTGAGCGTAACATACAACACAAATGGGTTGACCCCGAAAAAGGCGAATTGTACCGCCCGTTGGTGATTACGCCACCGGTGATGATTAATCCAAGTGAGGATATATTGATATGCAATACCAACACTTCTCAAAATCTAACAATTACTTTTTTGGCAGATAAAGATCTAATTAATGGTATGCTCAAACTCAAAATACCAAAAGGTTGGAAATTAGCTTACAGTTACAATCTCGAAAATTTAAAAAGCCAATTAAATGCTGAGGTAGCTGAAGTTTCGATTCCATTTAACATCACCCAGAAAAAGGAAACAAAATTAATCTTTATTCAACTTATACCGTCAGCGGATGCCGTGAATGGCTTATTAAAACTTGAAGCAGAAGTTGATGGCCAAACCTACACCAAAGGCATAAAGGAAATTAAATACGATCATATTCCCGTTCAAACCTTATTCCCTGAAGCAGAAGTAAAATTGGTAAGGTTAGATGTAGTAAAAAAGAGCAAACGCATTGGCTACCTTCCCGGTGCGGGCGATGAAGTGCAAGCTTGCCTCACCCAATTGGGATATGAAGTAACAGCATTAACCGATGATAAATTAGCAAGTGAAAATTTAAGTCAATATGATGCGATTATTACCGGTGTACGTGCCTACAATACCAACGAAAAGTTATTATCTTTCAAATCAAAGCTTATGGATTATGTAGCTGCCGGAGGCAACTTAATTGTGCAGTACAATACCAACAGTTGGGCGGGTCCGTTAAGCAGTGATATTGGTCCGTATAAGTTTAAAATTACCCGCAACCGCATTACGGATGAAGAAGCAAAAGTGAATTTCGTATTGCCTAATCATCCGGTGCTTAACACGCCCAACAAAATTACGGAGAAAGATTTTGAAGGTTGGGTGCAGGAGCGCAGCATTTACCATGCAGGCGAATGGGATAGCAATTATGTAGCACCCATCAGCATGACTGATCCGTATGAAATGACCGTTGGTGGCGTATCACCTAAAGGTAAACCCGATAATGGTGCATTGATTATTGCAAAACATGGAAAAGGAAATTTCATATACACAGGTTTGGTGTTCTTTCGTCAATTGCCTTCAGGAGTTCCGGGCGCTTATCGGTTGCTGGTTAATTTAATTGAGTTGGGGAAAACTGACAAATAAGATATGATGATAAATATAATTTAAGCAGGAAAAACAAATTGAATATGTTTAAACCATTACCTAACATTTAATTATCATCATAGCCCACGGTTTAAACCGTGGGCTATGATGGTAAATTTTGGAAATAACCCATTAAAATGTATTAATGATTAAATAACGATTTATGCCACATTCATTTAACAAAATTTGGATACACGCTATTTGGGCAACAAAAGAAAGAGTTCCATTAATTGACCAAACTATTGAAAGAAATGTATATGCATACATTGCTGAAGAATTACGCGAACTAGGATGCCCGGTAAGAATCATAAATGGTATGCCGGATCACATTCATTGCTTATTTTTATTAAATCCTCAAAAATCAATTGCTGAAGTCATTAAGCAAATAAAAGGCACCAGTTCACATTATATAAATCAAAAAGAGGAACTTTCTGTCAAATTTGCCTGGCAAACCGGCTATGCAGCTTATTCCGTTTCTGAATCGGTAGTTGAAAAAGTATATCACTACATCCATAACCAAAAACAACATCATGCTAATAAAACATTTCAGTTTACTTATAAAAAACAAATGACACAACTTTAATAGATGAGCTATATAGACTGGTTTGTACTGATTGTAACTCTAATTGCCGTAATAGCTTTCGGCATTTATAAAAGTACGCACGAAAAAAACCTCGATAGTTATTTTAAAAGCAACAACTCCATGAGTTGGTTTCTGATTCTGCTTTCCATTATGGGTACACAGGCCAGCGCCATAACTTTTTTGTCGGCACCCGGCCAGGCTTATACCGATGGAATGCGGTTTGTGCAGTACTACTTCGGATTGCCATTTGCCATGATTGTGCTTTGCATCACATTCGTTCCCATTTTCCATAAACTAAAAGTTTACACCGCCTACGAGTTTCTGGAACACCGCTTTGATTTACGCACACGTGCACTCACCTCCATTCTTTTCCTTGTTTCACGCGGACTCTCAACCGGCATCAGCATTTATGCTCCATCCATCATACTATCTTCGTTACTGGGCTGGAATATTTACCTCACCAATCTGATTATGGGAGGCTTGCTGATTATTTATACACTGACAGGTGGTGCCAAAGCTGTTGCCTACACCCAAATGCAACAACTTTTTATAGTATTTACAGGTATGTTTCTGGCAGGCTATATGGTTGTAAAACTAATGCCTGAAGGGATTGGATTTACTGAAGCCATAGATGTAGCTGCACGCATGGGAAAAATGAATACGATTGTTACCCACATTGATGTAACTGACAGCGCCTGGTGGAAAGATAAATACAACCTGTGGAGTGGACTAATCGGTGGCTTCTTTCTGGCCCTTTCCTATTTTGGAACAGATCAAAGTCAGGTAGGCAGATACTTAACTGCCAAAAATATAAGAGAAAGCCGAATGAGCCTCCTGATGAACGGACTTGTGAAAGTGCCGATGCAGTATCTCATTTTACTGGTAGGAGCATTGGTGTTTACCTTTTACCTCTTCTACTCTGCTCCTGTTTTGTTCAACGAAAAACTACAGTCGTATTTTAGTGAATCGGAATGGCAATATGTGCGCATGAAACAGGATTCGCTGAACAATGCCTCTGCCCTATTAACGTCACAGCTTACGCTGGCTGTAAAAAGCGGTAATGAATCGGATATTGCTTTAGCTGAATCGAATCTGAAATCAGTAACGACAGCCAAGGAGAACCTGCGATCCGATACCAAAAAACGCATCAGGGATGCCGACCGTACAGCAGATGTAAACGACACAAACTACATATTCCTGCATTTCGTTTTGCATCATTTACCCAAAGGGCTTATAGGTTTGCTGATTGCCGTCATATTTTTATCGGCATGGGGAAGCATAGCCGCTGCGCTCAACTCATTAAGTTCTTCAACAGTCATTGATTTGTACAAACGTGTGTGGGTGAAAACACAAACTGAAACGCATTATTACCGCGTATCGAAATGGGTAACACTTTTTTGGGGAATATTTTGTATCGCTACGGCCATGTTTGCCTCGCAACTTGGCAGCCTCATTGAAGCGGTAAATATTTTGGGTAGTTTATTCTACGGAACCATGCTGGGCATATTTGTGGTAGCCTTCTACATGAAATGGATAGGTAGCAGTCCTGTGTTTTATGCAGCTGTTCTGGCCGAAGCAGGTGTTATAGCCATTTACCGTGCTGATATTATTTCGTTTCTCTGGCTGAACGTAATCGGGTGTGTGCTAGTTATGCTGCTAGCGGCACTGCTACAACTTTTTACTTCAACTGCTCCGTTTCGTAAATGAGCGTTATTCGCTCACTCATGGTTATTTCTTCGAGATTAATTTGCTGAAATGCCGACTCTGATGTTTTGGCCTCATCGTATGCCATCACAGCCTGCCTTTGCATCATCACCTGTGGCACGTAACTACCCATATCGGTGTGGTAGTTTACCTGCTTTATACGCAACAAACGCTGTCCGGCCTGCGTGGCTATGACTGCTGCATTTTCGCGCGCACTAATCATGGCCATTTCAATCAGTTTCTTTTCGGTTTCACGTTTCAGCTTATCGGATAGTTCGGCTGAATAAAATGTATTGTATTGTTTACGACCTTCGGCTGCAAATGCCTCTATCAATTTAGCCAGCTTATCCTTATCGGCATCAAAACGAAGTGTTATCGTTTGCGTAGCACGGTAGCCCTTGGGAATAGATTTTGAACCGGTATACTCCCACTCCTGCTGCACAGCGAAGCCGGCAATACGCATCTGCTGCTTGTTAAATCCCATTTGTTCGAGCGAAGTAATCAGTGCTGTGGTTTCATCATTCAGTTTCTTCACCGACTGATTCAGTAATTTATCAACTGCAAATGCATGTAAGTTAAAAACTACCACATCGGGCGAAACTTTGATTTCAGCTTCTCCTGTAAGATGAATCGTACTTTTGTCGGGAGTTTGTGCAACTAAGCCAATCTGAACCAACACGGTGAGGGCAAGTGATAATAAAATAGTTTTCATATACATGTAGTTTAAAAACAGAAAACGAAAAAGCCGGCTGTTTAGTGCCGGCTTTAAATTGATTTATTTCTTCGCCATTTCGGCATAGTAACGGTAGAAGTATGGAATGGTTTCAATACCTTTCAGGTAATTGAAAATTCCGTAATGCTCGTTGGGCGAGTGCAGCGCATCGCTATCAAGACCAAAACCCATCAAAACAGATTTCAATCCTAGTTCTTTTTCGAACAATGCCACAATTGGAATACTGCCACCTCCACGTGTAGGAATAGGCTGCTTACCAAAAGTCGTTTCCATAGCCTTTGCGGCAGCCAGATAAGCTGGCGAATCGGTAGGAGTTACAACCGGTTCACCACCGTGGTGTGGTCGTACTTCCACTTTTACAGAAGCCGGAGCAATACTTTCAAAATGCTTTTTGAACATCTCGGTAATTTTATCGCTGTTCTGATTGGGCACCAAACGCATTGATATTTTCGCATATGCCTTGGATGGCAATACGGTTTTTGCTCCTTCGCCAGTGTATCCGCCCCAAATGCCATTCACGTCCAGTGTCGGACGAATACCTGTACGCTCCAGCGTAGTGTAATCTTTCTCACCCCACACATCATCAATCTGAAGGTCTTTTTTGTACTCATTCAAATCGAAAGGTGCTTTATTCAATTCTGTACGTTCGGCTGAAGTTAGTTGAAGTATATCATCATAAAATCCGGGAATGGTAATGTGGTTATTTTCATCGTGCATTGATGCAATCATCTTTGCCAGAATATTAATTGGATTAGCTACTGCTCCGCCATATACACCTGAGTGCAAATCGCGGTTGGGTCCGGTAACTTCTACCTCCACATAACTGAGCCCGCGCAGACCTGTGTCGATTGACGGAATATCGTTTGCAATCATGGAAGTGTCTGAAATCAGCACTACATCAGCTTTCAGACGTTCTTTGTTGGCCACAACAAACTTACCCAGGTTGTTGCTTCCCACTTCTTCTTCGCCTTCAATCATAAATTTGATGTTGCAGTTCAACGAATTGTGCTTCATCATGTATTCGAAAGCCTTTATGTGCATGTACATCTGACCTTTGTCATCGCAGGCACCGCGGGCAAAAATAGCTCCATCGGGATGTACCGCTGTTTTACGAACGGTGGGTTCAAACGGAGGGGTTTCCCACAACTCCAATGGCACGGCAGGCTGCACATCATAGTGGCCGTATACCAATACCGTTGGCCATAATGGATTGATTATTTTTTCACCGTACACTATTGGATAGCCGGCTGTGGGGCATACCTCCACATTATCTGCGCCTGCAGCAATCAGTTTATCTCTTACAAAATCGGCAGTGCGCAATACATCGCCTGCATAGGCCGGATCGGCACTGATGGAAGGCATACGCAACAGTTCAAATAATTCATCTAAAAATCGTTGGCGATTTTCGCTAATGTAATTTTTTATATCAGACATATGAGGTTGATTAACACGCTGCGAATTTAGGCACACCTTGCAAACGGCAAAGAACCTTGAATTAAAAAAATGTAGTCCGCATCAGCAATAGACACGAATATGACAGATGACATCAAACGTTGCGGAACTTTACTAATCGTCTACTTGTTGGTTTTTACTACGCGTTGCCGGTACAGTTTTCCCCCACATTCAAGTTCTACCATATACATCCCCGGCTTAAGGTCATGCATATCTACCGTTTCATTCATAACATGCTCATACCGGGTCACCAGTTGACCGGCTAATGAATACACCCGCACATTCAGCGGCTGACGTGCAGCAGCAGGCCATTTAATATGAAGTTTACCTGTTGTTGGATTGGGATATACACTAAGGTCAGGAGCGGCTGCTTCAACTGTACTCAGCGTTACACCGGGACACAATTTTGTGGCGTTAAAAATCTTCTGCAACGAATCAATAGGCTCAAATGGAACAGCTATGCGGGCACGCACAGACACACGAAATGAAGGTTTGTTAAATGTATCAGTGGGCAATGTTACTTTGACAAAAGCAAAAAGTGAGGATGTGCCGTAAGGTGCACAACGAGTATCGGCACCTACTGAGTTTGCACCTTGCAGAGCTGCCATTAGTTTGCAGGACAAATCGCCTTCGGCTCGCAGAAAGCGGGCTTCCATCGAATCGAGCACGTGTTGACCCGACAAAATATTTCCCTGAATGGCATAATGACGTCCGGTAATGTGAGCCTTGTAATCAAAACAATCTGCTCCCGTGTAAGCAGCCGTTTGCGGCTTGCCGTTAACCATTGCTGCAATACCGTATTGACGTGTACCGGGCGTTCCATTCACATCGTTGGCCACCAGCCAATTGATGATTTGCTGTGGAGTATCACCAGCCAGCATGCGTGCGCGGGCATTTTGCTGATTGGTAATATCATAAAATGACTGTGTGTTAATAGCACCCAAACCGGGCAATAACTCTCCTAAAAAATCGGTTTGAAATTGCGGAAAGTTAACCAAATCGACACAAGATGCACCGGCACTTCCCACCTCACCGGTTACGGTATCAACCGCAACTATCGAGAACGTATCCTGAGCCCGTGCGCTAAGCAAAAAATAACTGAAGCATATAAATGTAACTAATTTTTTCATACGTCATTTGTTTTGCTGGTAAATATATAAAATCATTCGAAACAACTTCATAAGCAGAAAAGTAGCTGTGAATTAGTTGACGATAATAAATTCATAAAAAAATGTTATTTGCGCTGTTCACTTTTTAAGACAAATCGTATGGGAAAGTTATTGATTATTGATGATGAGAAGGCCATTCGCTCTACGTTGAAAGAAATACTGGAGTATGAGGGCTATCAGGTAGATGAAGCTGCAGACGGACAAAGCGGTCTGGAAAAAATGGAAAACGAAGATTACGAAGCCGTTTTGTGCGACATAAAAATGCCGAAAATGGATGGCATAGAAGTACTTACTCGTGCAGCCGAAATTTTGGATGACGTACCTTTTATAATGATTTCGGGTAATGCCACCATTGATATAGCTGTTGAAGCCACTAAAAAAGGTGCGTATGATTTTATTTCCAAACCACCCGATTTGAACCGATTACTTATTACTCTTCGTAATGCGATTGACCGCAAGTCGATGGTGATAGAGAACAAAGTGCTGAAGCGCAAGGTGAGCAAAACCCGGGAAATCATTGGCGAGTCGCCTGCCATACAAAACATTACCGATACAATAGAAAAAGTTGCTCCTACTGATGCACGTGTGCTTATAACCGGTGAAAACGGAACCGGAAAGGAACTGGTAGCCCGCTGGATACACGAGAAAAGTAACCGCAGCAAACATCCGTTAATAGAAGTAAACTGTGCAGCCATACCCGGTGAATTGATTGAAAGCGAGCTTTTCGGCCATGAGAAGGGAGCATTTACATCTGCCATTAAACAGCGAATCGGAAAATTTGAACAGGCTCACGAGGGCACACTATTTCTGGATGAAGTTGGTGACATGAGTTTGTCGGCACAGGCCAAAGTGCTTCGGGCCTTACAGGAAAATAAAATTACACGCGTAGGTGGCGATAAAGATATTGACGTGAATGTGCGTGTAATTGCTGCAACCAATAAAGACCTCTTGAAGGAAATAGAAAAAGGAAATTTCCGTATGGATTTATACCATCGGTTAAGTGTTATCCTTATTCATGTTCCATCACTGAATGAGCGCAAAGACGATATACCCTTGCTGGCAGAGCGGTTTGTAAAAGAAATTTGTGAAGACAATGGTATTCCGCGCAAATCCTTCACAGCCGGAGCATTGGCCGAACTGAAAAAAATTGAATACAGCGGCAATATCCGCGAGCTTCACAACGTAATTGAACGACTTATCATATTAAGCGGCACAAAAATTACGGAAGAAGATGTTACTAAATTTGCCAGTCCGCTTCACCATAAAAATCAGGAAAAAAGCGTATTCGAACGTTTCTCGACCCTCCAGGAGTTTAAAGACCACGTGGAGAAAATTTTTATTGAAGAAAAGCTGAAAAAGAACGGCTGGAATGTGGCTAAAACTGCACAGGAAATAGATATACAGCGCAGTCACCTGTACAATAAGATTGATAAGTATGCCTTGCGCAGGGGCGATATGGGAATGGAAATGTAATACCGGCAAACGGTTTGCCTGCACATTCATATTACCATTTTATAGAATACAACTGACGTGAGCGCACACACCGGTACTGATATTGAACTGGCTATTTCGCACCTTAACCGGGGTGAGCTGGTGGCAATTCCTACAGAAACTGTATACGGTCTGGCTGCCAACGCATTTGATGCGGATGCGGTCATAAAAATTTACCATGCCAAAAACCGTCCGCAGTTTAATCCGCTGATTATTCACACCGATTCGCTCGAAAAGTTGGAATCGTGGGGGTTACATATTCCTGAAAAGATGCGCCTGCTTGCGCAGCATTTTTCTCCCGGTCCGCTTACTTACATTATTCCCACATCAGCACGAATACCTGATATAGTAACAGCAGGAACAGGTGCAGTGGCAGTGCGCATTCCCAATCATCCGATTACGCTGGAGCTGTTATCCAAACTTAATTATCCGCTGGCTGCACCCAGTGCCAACCCAAGCGGGTTTATTTCACCTACCAATGCTTGGCACGTAAATGAGCAACTGGGCGATAAGGTAGCCTACATTTTAAATGGCGGACCATGTGAGGTTGGTATAGAATCCACGATTATATCATTCATAACCGATCAGCCTTGCATACTTAGGTTTGGTGGATTGGCACAGGAAAAAATTGAATCAGTCATCGGAAAAGTGAATGCGCATACCGAACTCTCCATTGAAAATGAAAACCAACCACTTGCCCCCGGCATGCTGGTAAGGCATTATGCCCCTGAGCATAAATTAATGTTTGGCGATGTAAGAAAATACCTGAGCTATTTCAATACACAACGTGTGGCAATACTTACCTACAGCTCGGTTTATGAAGAAGTACCTGCACGCCAACAGATAGTTCTGTCGCCTTCACGCAATCTGGATGAGGCTGCACAGCGTTTATTTGCTGCCATGCGCGAAGCCGACAAGATGGATGTGGACGTAATTTTGGCCGAAAAATTCCCGGACGAAGGGTTAGGCAGAGCCATTAATGACAGACTAAAACGTGCCTCTGAACAATGAATTGTTACCACTAAGCGTTCACTGCTACCGTTTAACCAAAAACTATTCTGCCTTTCAAATAATTTATGCAAATTGCGCTGATAAAAGCAAAAAACTAAAATAACATATATGAAAAAGCTCCTACTAAGTGCTATAGCACTTTCATTGAGTGTTTACACTATGGCCCAGAAACCGGCAGTAAAACCTGCTCCGGCTACTCCTGCAGCTCCTGCAGTACCTGCTACACCGGCTACTCCTCAACCCAGATTGATTGAGAAAGTTACCGCTGCTCCCGGTGAAATTAAAATTGCTTACGAAAAATGGGAATTGCCCAACGGGCTAACGCTTATTATTCACGAAGACCATTCAGATCCCATCGCACACGTTGAAGTAACATATCATGTGGGTTCAGCCCGTGAAACTCCCGGAAAATCAGGATTCGCTCACTTTTTTGAGCATATGATGTTTCAGGGTTCATTGCATGTAAAAGATGAAGAGCACTTTAAAATAGTTGAAGGTGCCGGTGGAAACATGAACGGAACAACCAGTGATGACCGTACCAATTATTTTGAAACCGTTCCTAAAAATTACCTGGAAACTGCGATATGGCTTGAAGCTGACCGTATGGGCTTTTTGCTGGATTCTGTAACTCAAGCTAAATTTGAAGTACAGCGCAGCACAGTTAAAAACGAAAAAGATCAGCGTGTAACCAATCAGCCCTACGGCCGTACTGATGAAATTAAACGTCAGATTATGTACCCTGCCGGTCACCCCTACAGCTGGCCTACCATAGGTTATGTAGAAGACCTTGACCGTGTGAACGTGGATGATTTGAAAAACTTTTTCATGCGCTGGTATGGTCCTAACAATGCCAGTGTAGTTGTAGCCGGTGATGTAAATCCCCAGGAGGTTATTGACCTGACTATGAAATATTTTGGTTCTATTCCACGCGGTCCTGAAGTGAAAAAACAACGCACCGAACCTGTTCGTTTGCCCGATGACGTATATGCCAACTATGGCGATAATATTTTCATACCTGCTACATTCATTCATTTTCCTACTGTAGCCAATTATCATCCTGATGAACCTGCACTGGATATTCTTGCTTCTATACTAGGTCAGGGAAACAACTCATTGCTGTATCAGCAACTGGTAAAAACCGAAAAAGTATTTAGTGCTGATGCGTCACATCCATGCAGTGAACTGGGAGGCGAATTTGTATTTGATGTTTTCAGTTATCCGGCATTTATGACAGAAAATACCGAGAGCCCTGAAGATATGATACGTAAGGTATTTGATGAGTTTGAAAAACGTGGTGTAACCGATGATGACCTGAAGCGTTTTATGGGTGAAATGGAGTCGCAGCTGATGAGTGTGCTCACCAGTGTGGGAGCTAAAGCTTCACAACTCAGTTCATGGCATTATCTGCTGGGCAATAAAACATACAACCTGACAGATGATATGGCCCGTTACAGAAAAGTAACCAAAGAAGATGTGATGCGTGTTTACCGTCAGTATTTAAAAGGCCGTAAAGCAGCTATTGTTAATGTGTTTCCTAAAAAGACCAATGCAGCTGCCGGAAGTTCAACACAGGAAAAAGAAGAAACTAAACTGGCCAATTCATCGGGCACATCAACAACAGCCGGTGAACTGGAATACAAAGGTCTTTCATACACCCGTCCTGTTGACAATTTTGACCGCAGCAAACGCCCTGAAGTAAAAGGCAAGGTAATGCCTGTGGTTCCTCAAACGTATACCGCATCGTTTGAAAATGGACTTAAAATTATTGGTACGCAAAGCAACGAGTTGCCTATGGTTACACTGTTGCTGAACATGCGCGGTGGCAACATGATTTTAAATGATCCTTCTAAATCAGGTCTGGCTTCACTTACTGCTGCCATGATGGAAGAATCAACGCAAAATTACACGGCTGAACAGTTCAGCTCTGAATTATCTAAAATAGGCAGCTCTATCAGCATCAGTGCGGGCCGCGACAATACAAGCATATTTGTACAGTGCAGAAAATCACAACTTGATCGCACGCTTGAGTTACTGGAAGAAAAACTGCTACGCCCTAAATTTACGGCTGAAGAATTCAGGTTAAACCAAAAACGTCTGGCTGAGCAAATCAACTCAATGAAGGTATCGCCTGGTATGCTGGCACAACGCTCGTTTGCCAAACTTATTTACGGCAAATCCATGGCTGCTGAACCTACAACCGGAACAATTAAAACCATTAAAGCCATGAGTGTAAAAGACGTTCAGGCTTACTATGACAAATACTATTCACCGGCATCAGCCACATTGGTTGTTGTAGGCGATGTAAGCGAAAATGAAATTAAAACCAAACTTGAGTTTATGCGTAAGTGGGCTGCTAAGCAGATTGTGATGCCTCCACTGGCCGCAACACCACAGCCTGCAGCCAAGCAGCCTACCATTTACCTGGTTGATAAATATAAGGCTACACAAACCGAAATACGTATCGGTTACCTGGCTATTCCATATGACTACAACGGACGTTTCTTCCGTGGTACCGTGATGAACTATCCGTTGGGAGGTAACTTCAACAGCCGCTTGTCGCTGAATCTGCGTGAAGATAAAGGCTTCACCTACGGTATTGGTAGTGGTTTTCAGGGTGGTCAGTATGCAGGTCCGTTTGCAATTGCTACAAGTGTACGTGCAAGCGCTACCGACAGTGCCATGCGTGAGATTATGACCGAAATGAACAATTACCGCCAAAAAGGAGTAACAGCAGAGGAACTGTCCTATGCCAAGAAGTCGTTGACACAAAGCGATATACTTCGCTACGAAACTCCGTTTGATAAAGCCGGATTCTTAAGTCAGCTGATTACATACAACCTCCCGGTAAATTTTGTGGAGGAACAAAACAAAGTGCTCGAAAGCATAACCATAGAAGAGGTTAATGCACTGGCAAAAGAAATGCTGCCTGTAGAGCAAATGATAATTGTTGTAGTAGGAGATAAGGACAAAATACAAGCTCCGTTGGAAAAGAGCGGATACAAAGTGATTGAATACAAACTCGATCAATAGATTTAAATTGTTTGTGTAAAAAAGGACGGCCCAGCGCTTCGCGCTGGGCCGTCCTTTTTTATGCCCCTCTACTCTATCGCTTTATTCACCCCAATCATCAGCAATGGAATAAATAATATAACCCGATGGTAACCTTCGGTTCTTCCAATCGGATTAAAACAGGAATACCTTATCATTGCAACATGTCGGTTGTTCAATTACACGGTGAAACATTAACCCTGCTACCCGAGCGCGCAATTTGGTGGCAAAAGAAACGTACACTTATACTCAGCGACCTGCACGTGGGAAAAATAATGCACTTTCGCAAGCATGGTATTCAGGCTCCGGTATCACAAATTGAATCGGAATTGCAACGTTTCACACAGCTTATTTCATCTTACACACCGAACGAACTAATTATTGTGGGAGATTTATTTCACAGCAGCCTTAATTCAGAGTGGGAAATGTTTTGCACCATTACCCAAACGTATCCCGACACACGATTCACGCTGGTACGTGGCAACCACGACCGCATGCCTGCTTATGTATTGCATTCAGCCAATATCAGCACTTCAACCGTGCTGGTGCGCGAACCGTTTATTTTTACGCACGAACCCGAAAAACATCATATTTATTACACCATCAGCGGACATATTCATCCTTCGGTATCACTACACGGTAAAGCAAAACAACACCTGCGTTTACCGTGTTTTTACTTCACTGAACAGTATATGTTGCTGCCAGCTTTTGGTAAATTTACCGGAACAGCCACCATTAAACCCGATAAAAACGACCGCGTATTTGTAATTGCTCATCAAGAAATTATTGAACTGAAACCATATGAAAAAGTTAGTATATAGCCTTGTTCTCATCGCCTGGGGCGTTGGTGCACATGCACAACCGTTAACTCCTCCCCGTTTCGGGCCTACCGTTTTGCTCGAATTATTTTCGTCCGAGGGCTGCGAAGGCTGCCCTTATGCCGATGAATTTATGGAAGAAATTCTGCGCCTGGCCGATTCTACCTCATCACCGGTATACGTTATCGATTATCATGTCGATATCTGGAATCGTTCGGGTTGGGTTGATCCGTACAGCGACAGCAACTACTCAAAACGTCAGACAGAATATATGAAACGCGTTGGTCAGCAAGCACTGTTCACTCCGATGTTGTTTGTAAATGGTAAACTGGGGTTACCTGCTGCTGCTAAAAGCGAAGTTGGTTCAGCCATTTACAGCGAACTTTCTAAATATGGTGAAGGTCAACTTACATTAAATGCAGCGCTTACAAGAACAGCTGATGCCATTAACATATCGTACAACACCAATACGCTTCAGGATAGTCTTCAGTTGGTGCTGGTATTAACCGAACGCCTTATAAAAAACAAGGTAACCTCGGGTGAAAATGTGGGTAAATTACTTACCCACCACAACGTAGCCCGTATACTCAAAATAGTTGATATTACCGATCCTGCCGGGTACGCACAACTACCCCTTCCCTCCGACCCTGAGCTAACGAAATACTCATTGGTTGGTTTTTTGCAAAACAAAAACACATGGGAAATATATGCTACCGATGAACTTCTGTTCAGGCGGTAAATTGTCTATTAAAGTAATTCCATCACACGATCAACCTGTTTCAGTTCATCATCCAGTACTTTTTTCTGTGTGGCATCTTTGGTATTTTTTAACGTAGCTGTAAGCTCTTCCTTTTTCTTCACCATAGCCTTCTTAAGTCCATTCTGACCGTTCTTGGCTGTATTCATCAAATTGCCCGATGGTTTTTGCTCAATATAGTTTTTAAACCACTCGGCACCGCGTAGTTGCACATCGGTTGATTGAATGATTAGATATTCGGCAAATCGTCTCAAATACAAAGTTTGCATCTCATTCTCTGTACTCAGTGCTTTTGTAAAGAATTCAAAATATGCCGGTGACTTAGTTTCTGAATACAACAATAAAACCTCTGCCGTAATATCATCCCGATTCTGTTTCAGAAGGTCAGTCGCAACGAGCAACGCACGCTCACGGTTCACCTTCGACATTGCCCTGAGCGATGAACGAACAACCATATATGATGAGTCGTTCAATCCATTTTCGATAACTGACAACTTATCGCCATAATCGAGTTGCGACAATACATTTATAGCTACTGCCCGTATTACTGAGGCAGAATCAGTGCGTGCAAGCGTGGCTATACGACTACCCAGTACTGATGCTTCTTCCTGTGTCAGTTCGTCACAGTTCATCAACCCCATCAGCCGAATTCCAAAAAACGAATGGGACAATGCGTACTTAATGGCTTCAGCCATTTTGGATGGGGAAGTATTGGGTTCGCTGCGTGAAAGACCGTTCATTGCGTCAAATGCACTGAGTGCGTTCTGAGTGTGTATAAGCTGCGCATACCATTGCTCATGTGGTTTGCTTTCTTCAATATTGGCAAGCAATACACCGGGCTCATCCAGCTGCACATATGAAATATTTTCACCGGGTATAAACGTAAAAGTATGAGAGCGGTTTTCAACCCACAGGCGTTTGCGAATAACTTGTTTATCGGTAACTACGGCTACGTCTATCGGCAGCCTGAATAATCCATAAGCAGCTGAGTCCTGCATTTGTGAAATAGTCAGTGTGGCCGTTTTCCTGTCTGCTGACATATCATGTTTAACCACCAAATCAGGATGACCGGCATTGAAGTACCACTGATTAAAAAACCAGTTTAAATCCTCTCCGGTTATTTCTTCAAACGCTTGTCTCAAATCATGTACCTCGGCTGTTTTAAAAGCATGTCGGCTCAAATACAGTTTTAGCGAAGCAAAGAAGGCTTCATCGCCTGTATATTGACGAAGCATGTGCAATACGCGGCTTCCCTTCTGATAGCTGACAACATCAAATACATCATCAATACGGTTATAGCGCTCGCGCATTAAATGCACATCGTGTTTTTTACGCTGACGCAAATACGATTTGAGGTTTGAAGTAAAGAAAAAATCTGCTGTATTTTTATCGTACTCGCATTCATTCCACAGGTATTCGCCATAGGTGGCAAATGACTCGTTCAGGGTTATGTTGCTCCACGACTCACAAGTTACCAAATCGCCAAACCAGTGATGAAACAATTCGTGGGCAATGATATCTTCATGCGTATTATCAAGGTGCTCGCGCGGGGTGTGCTGCACTTCATCATAGTGAATAACGGCACCTGTGTTTTCCATGGCTCCGCTAACAAAATCGCGCACCACAATTTGCGAATACTTATCCCACGGATAATCTACACCCAGCTTCTGCGAAAAGCATTCTATCATCTTGGGCGTTTTACCAAATATAAGCCTGGCATGCGGAGCATACGCTTTTTCGAGGTAGTAATTTACTTCTACCGAATCGCGCCAAAAGTCTTTGGTTATGCTGAACTCGCCTGCGGCCATCATAATCAGGTATGGTGCATGTGGTTTCGATTGCTTCCAGTAATCGGTGCGTTTGCCCTTTGCCGGAAATGATGAATACATCAATTCGCCATTAGATAGCGTTACATCGGTTTCATTAACCGTTATAAAAAGTTCCTGTGTCAGTTTTTGATTCGGTACATCTATTAAAGGAACCCAGCATGAGTTTGCCTGAGGTTCTCCCTGTGTCCATAATTGTCGGGGTTTATCTTTTATTTTTCTCTGTGCATTGATAAAATACAACCCTCGGTCATCGCTTATAGCCCGCCCACCCATCGATTTGATGCGCGAAGGTTGTGCCGTGTAATCGACATACAACTGTATGGTTTCTGTTCGGGTAAATGTTCTGTCCAGTTGAATGTCAAGCTTCAGGCTGTCGTAGGTGTAAGAAAGCGTTATGGTATCTTTACCGTTAATGCGTGCTAAACGATGTACGACAAAGCATTTGGCATCAATTGATAGTGTACTGATTGGTTTAAAATGCGGCTTTATAAACAATGAAGCCTTGCCATGTGCGGTTTCGTTTTCATAATCAAACTGAATGGCGAGCCACAGGTGTTGCATATCAGCCACAGAGGTAGCTGCTGGCCTGTATGGTGGCCTGGGCAAAACCTGCTCTTTATTTTCCTGGTAAGTAACGTTGGATAGCTGTTGCGGTTTGTTATTTTTCGTTACTTTGCAGGCCATTACGAACAAAATGCCTGAATACAAAATAACTACTCGAAAAGAATACTTCATGGATCGGTATATTTACAGGCACAAGTAAACAACAAATATTGGAGACAAAAAATTATGCTCACCATAAAAGTTAATGACTCAACCACATTTCAGATTGACAATACAGGCGACACCTGGCTTGTAAACGGACAAGCCGTAACTCCTGATTCGGTTCAGATTGACGACAATACCATGCATGTGCTATACAACAATAAATCGTATACCATTGAACGCGTGGGTACTGATGAAACGGGCAAAAACATGACCCTGAAAATTAACGGCATAAAGCATCAGGTACAGCTGTGGGATGAAATGGATGAGTTGCTTCGCAAAATGGGCCTCGACAAAGTGGCGGGTAACAAAATAAATAACCTGAAAGCACCCATGCCGGGACTGGTGCTGCGCATGATGGTAACTGAAGGACAAAGGGTTGAAAAAGGCGATACACTTTTGGTACTGGAGGCCATGAAAATGGAAAATGTGATTAAATCACCCGGATCGTTTAGTATAAAAAAAATTGCTGTAACCGAAAAAACAGCTGTCGAAAAAAATCAACTGCTTATTGAATTTGGCGAGTAAAGCTATTCCCTAACCACCTGTTGCACGGTGTTGTTTTTAAAATAAAACCGGTAACGCAGGTTGCTGATATTGATATACCGCTTCTCAACACCGCTGTAATAAAACGAAAAATCACCACTTGATTTATTTGGTTTAATCATTTCATCGGGTTTGCCAAAAATGTGCTTGATGTGCTTAGGCGTATATCCAACTACATCTGCCGTTGACTTTATATGCTGAAACAACAGCAGGTATTGTCTGACATAAAAAATTCGTTCGGGCTGAAATTTACCGGGTGCATTCTCTCTGATTTCAACCTCATACAACAACCGCAATTGTTTTAAAATAGAATCGGCAGTATGTGTAAGCTGTTTAATTTCGGCTGCCTGTGGCATTCGTTTTTCAAGTGTTGATTGTGAACATACCTGTAAGGCAACGCATAAAAAGGCACTTAAAAATACAGATTTAAACATGGCTATTCTACATACAAAAGTAATCCTTTCAGGTATTCGCTTTCGGGATGAAATATATTAATCGGGTGATCTTCGGGTTGCGACAGCTGTTGCAGTATTCTTACATTTCTTCTTGCATCGGCTGCAGCACCAAACACAATCTTACGAAATAAATCCTTATCAATATGCTGTGAACACGAAAATGTAAAAAGCATGCCTCCCGGTTTAATATGTTCAAAGGCCGTCAGGTTCAAATTTTTATACCCTCGTGCAGCATTGCTTACAGCTTTTGCACTTTTGGCAAATGCTGGCGGGTCAAGTACCATAATATCATACTGCTCGGGTAGGTTTCTGAAAAAATCAAACACATCGCTCACATATCCGGTATGTCTGCTTGCATATCCGTTTAACGCCACATTTGCTTCACACAGCGCAATGGCCTCTTTCGAACTGTCAACCGAATGTACCAGCTCAGCACCCTGTTGCAGGGCATACAAGCTGAATCCGCCCGAGTAACTGAACGTATTCAGCACCTTTTTGCCGGCAGCATACTCGCCCAAAATTCTTCTGTTCTCACGCTGGTCAATGAAGAATCCGGTTTTTTGTCCGGTTTCAATATCAACTAAAAACTGAATTCCGTTTTCTTTTACCTGCAAAGGCATTACAGCCGGTTCGGTTACCCAGCCCGATGCCAAAACATGTTCCAACCGTTGTGTGCTTTGCTTTGTTTTGAGGTAAATATGACGAATACCGCAACGCTTAAGCCCTTCAAAAATATGTGTGCGAATGCGTTCGGTACCTTGTATCAGTAACTGAACCGAAGCCACATCGCCATATACATCGGCAATTACTCCCGGAAAAAAATCGCCTTCGGCATGAAGCAGTCTGTACAAATTGGTTCGGCTGAAGTCAATAACTGACTGGCGTAAGGTAAAAGCACGGTCAATTTTGTTCATCCAATACGTTTCGTCAATGAGCAACGAAGTGCGCACAAACTCAAACATACGGCATGTAATCTGACTGGCCGGTGAAAAGAAACCATATCCCAACAATTCGTGCGCATTGGTTACAACCTGCACTATATCACCGTTTTCAGCATCGGGCAGTTGCTTCACAGCGCCTGAAAAAATCCACGGATGTCGGTTTTCAACCGAGCGTTCGCGGCCCGATTTCAGCACAAGTTTCTTTTCTGTCATGGGTAAAGTGATTACGGTGCAAAAATGTATTTTCGTTTCATCATTCGAAAGAAATGTTTAAGAACCTGCCTGCCCTCGTCATTTTCTGTTTCCTGATTTCGTTTCATGCATCCGCACAGCAACGCCTGATTACGGGCTTGCTCATCAGCGATGAAAATGCCGAACCCATACAACTGGCCAGTGTTTACAACCAAAAAACGGGAGCCAAATCGCTAAGTAACCGAAAAGGTGTTTTCCGCATACTTGCATCACCGGGCGATACCATTCGCATCAGTTCAGTGGGGTTTAACACATTGCGGCTTGATGCTGCCTCGTTGCGCATGAAAAAAGAACAGGACACGGTTTCGATTCTTATGTTCAGCGAGTCTTACAAACTGAAGGATGTAACCGTGGTTTACTCAAACCGAAAACGAGATTCAATAGCACGTGTGGTAGCCGATATTGTAAAAAATGATCCGCTGCTGAACAACAACGACCGCATATTGAAACGCCCGCGAATGAGCCTGGAAGGTGGCCCTACGGGTGGCTCGCTTACCGGACTTATCACTGAACTTTACTACCAGTTTTCAAAAGCAGGAAAAGATATGGTGCGCTTTGAAGAATTCGTCAACTACTATCGCGACTTACAGGAGGCTGAGAAGAGATATAACCGTGACGTGGCCAAACGTGTAACAGGACTGGATGAGTTTTACCTGGATGACTTCATGCTGTATTGCCGGCTTGAACGCGAATTTGTAAAAACAGCCAGCGACTACGATTTATACAAAGCCATCAATGATTGCAGTATTAAATTTAAATCAAAATACGGATTGGAATAGAATGTGTACATCCCCTGCTTATTTTATGTTAATTCGCAGTCAATTCGTTTAAAAGTATGTTTCCAACCCTATCAGATTTACTTCAATACCTCTTCGGATTTTATCTTCCGTTGCCTATTCAAACCTTTGGTTTCTTTCTCGGATTGTCATTTGCCGGAGCGTATATAACAACCTCGCGCGAGTTGAAGCGCAAGGAAGCAGCCGGACTGCTGCATGCAGTAACTAAAAAAATTACCCTCCATGAACGTGTAAGCACATTTAGTTTTGCCTTGAATGCGGCCGGTGGTGCACTCATCGGCTACAAAGTGCTGCACATGGTATTGAACTACGCTGAATTTGCTGCAGATGCCCCCGGATTTATTCTTTCAAGTGATGGAAACCTATTGGGTGCACTGGCAGGTGCTGTTGCCGGGTATTACCTGAAAAAACAGGAAGACAATAAAGCAGCATTGCATAAACCTGAACAAAAAAACATCAAAGTGCATCCGCACGAACACATGACCAATATTGTGTTTATAGCAGGTATTGCCGGAATTTTAGGTGCTAAAATTTTCCATAATCTCGAAAACCTCGATGAGTTTGCAGCCGACCCTGTTGGTGCGCTGCTTTCATTTAGCGGATTAACCTTCTACGGTGGTCTTATAGTGGCTGCTTTTTCGGTTTTGTATTACACCCGCAAACAAGGAATTGATACACTGCACATGATAGATGCGGCTGCTCCCGGTTTAATACTGGCTTATGCCATTGGCCGAATGGGCTGCCAGCTGAGTGGTGATGGCGACTGGGGAATTGTGAACCTCAATCCCAAACCCGACTGGATGGCCGCTTTGCCTGATTGGATGTGGGCATTTGATTATCCGCATAATGTGATAAGCGAAGGTGTGAAAATGGCAGGTTGTGAAGGCCGTCATTGTTTTGTTTTGCCTCAGCCTGTATACCCTACTCCGTTTTACGAAACCCTTATGGGACTGGTTATTTTTGGCATTTTGTGGGGCATTCGCACACGTATTTCTGCTCCCGGGGTGCTGTTCAGTATTTACTTGCTGCTGAATGGTATTGAACGTTTCAGCATTGAACAAATACGTGTAAACAGCACTTACTCTTTGTTCGGTCATGCCATTACCCAGGCCGAAATAATTTCATTTTCATTTATACTGCTTGGCATAGCCGGCACTGCATACTTTCACCACAAAGCCAAACGTTTATCAACGGATAGTCGTTAATACGAACACCGAATGACACATAGCCTCAGGTTTATACTCGTTTGCATGGCATGCATGTACCTGCCTTCAGCATTTGCGCAGGTTGATGTGAAAGATACGCTCGAATACGACATCCCTACATTTATAAAAGAGGCCAAGAAAGACCCCGATTATGAAAAAAAATACCAGAAGCTGATACGTGATGTGCGAAAAGTATTGCCCTACGCTAAAATGGCGGCTTTTCGTTTCCAGCTCATGGAGCAAAACCTGCAAATGCTGCCCACCGAAAAAGCCAAAAAGCAATACCTGAAACGAACTGAAGAATCAGTTAAGGAACAGTTTGTAGACGACCTGATGGGACTTACTGTATCGCAGGGCAAAATATTAATTAAACTCATACACCGCGAAACCGGAAAAGACACCTACACCTTACTAAAAACATACAGAGGAAATGTAACCGCCTGGTACTGGCAGGGATTAGCCAGGGTATTTACAGCCGATCTTAAAACCGAATACAATCCGGTGGAAGACTGGCAAATTGAGCAAATCATTAAAAATTCAGGATACGAATAAAAAACCGCAGCACGATGTGATGCGGTTTTTGTGTACTGGATGATTTACCTAAACTTATAGTTCTAATACGTGCGTGAGGCAAAAGCCTGAAACTCCTGCTTCAATTCGCTGTAAATCTTTTCAAACATCGTATAGCGCTCGCGCAGCTCAGTGTGATCGGGAGCCAGTCGGTGGTCTGACGCAACCGTGTTGGCTGAAATGTTTGATACTATTTCGCTTTCACTTGCTTTTACATCATGCTTCAGTTCATCAATCACTTCATTTTGACGTATAAACTGATTTTGAAAATGTTCGATGTTGGCCCTTACAGATTGGTCGGAGTTGTGGGTAACCAGTTCACCCAGCCGATTGTTCAAAACCTGCAATTCGTCTTTATAAAATTCGAGTGATTTAAGCCACGCAGTATGCTCGTGGTGCAGTTCGGATAAATGTTTTCTTGCTTCCATAATGTGTCTGTTTGATTGGTGATTTTCTGACAACAAATGTGGCATCTACTACCGGCAAAAAACATGATACGGGTCATGTAATAGCATGATATTAATCATAGAAAATTGCAGCAGCAGCAGTTGGTATTGGCATGGCCTACATAGGTGTAATGGCTGTCATACAAACACTTAATATTTTATTAAAACACCACGTGTGCACAAAAATTGGATGTATAATTGCGTCAAATTGATGAATATTACAACAGGTATGAAAAAAATCTATCAATGGAGTATGCTGGCAGCCTTACTGGTAGCGGCATCTCAGTCTCAGGCGTATACTATCACCATTAAAATCAATGGTGCGAAAAATCAAAGATTTCTGTTGGGTTATTACTATGGCGATAAACAGTTTATACGCGACAGCGCCATGAGCGATGCAAGCGGCAAAATGGTTTTTAAGGGTAAGGATAAACTGGATGGTGGTGTGTATCTGCTGGCCAGTGCTGATAAGCGGTTGCTGTTCGACTTTATTGTGACTGAACAGGAGTTCAGCCTCGAAACCGATACCAATGATTTTATCCCGAACATGAAAGTTAAAGGCTCGGTAGAGAATGAAGTGTTTTTCAATTATTCAAAATACTCAACAACACGCGGTATGGCAGCCAATGAGGCAGAACGTAAATACCGCGCTGCCAAAGAAAAAAATGATACAGCCGATATGCGGAAATATCGGGAGGAGTTGCGCAAATATGACCGTGAAGTAAATGATTACCGCAAGCAGGTAATGCTTAACCACCCGCAAACATTAATCTCCAAAATATTTCGCATGATGCAGGAAATTGATGTGCCCGAGCCTCCCCAGTTGCCCAATGGCGCACGCGATTCCTTGTGGGGCTATTACTACTACCGTCAGGCTTACCTCAATAATTTCGACTTTACGGATGACCGCCTTTCGCGCACACCTGTATTTCACAGCCGCATAGAAAATTACATCACAAAAATTATTCCGCAAATACCCGATAGCATAGCTGTGGCTGCGTTTGATGTATGCGACAGGGCTCAGAAATCGCCCGAAATGTCGAAATGGCTCATTTACTGGATTACCAATTATTACGAAACCTCCAAGTACATGGGCATGGACAAAGTATTTGTTATGATGGTTGACCGCTACTACAGCAAAAAAGAAATTACACCGTGGGTTGATGAAGTTACACGTGTTAAAATTACTGCCCGTGCCGATCAGTTGCGCTACAACCTCATCGGTGTAAAACCGCTGAATCTGAATTTGCCGGATACTGCCATGCGCTATCAGGCTCTTTTTTCTGTTAAGGCCGATTATACAGTGCTGGTATTTTGGGATCCACACTGCTCGCATTGCAAAGAAGAACTTCCCAAATTGCTGAAGTATTACAACGAAGCCAATAAAGGCTCGGTTAAAACAGGCAAAAAGATTGAGATATATGCACTGGGCTCAACCTCTGATTATCCGGAATGGAAAAAATATATTTTTGAGAATAAACTGCCCTGGATAAATGTGCACGACCCATACAAAGAAAGTAACTACCACCGCTACTACGACATTTACAGTACTCCGGTTATTTACCTGCTTAACCGCGATAAAAAGATTATTGGAAAGCGCCTGTCTGCCGATCAGGTGATTGAATTTATAGATAAAGGAATAGAATAAATGTTCGGAAAAATTGGTCTAGTCATAAGCCGTGAATACCTGACACGTGTGCGCAAAAAGTCATTTATTGTGATGACTATTCTTACACCATTGCTGGTGCTCGCCTTTTATGGTATCATCTTTTACTTTGCCATCAACAGACATGTTGGCGAAAAACAAAAAGTTATACTCGTAGACGACCGTACCGGTTTTTTTCAAAATCAACTGGAAGGCACAAGCTTCATCAGCTTTCAGTATGGGCAGGTAGACAAGGAAAGCGAAAAGAGCATTTTAAAAAATACCGATATCTACGCCATACTGCGCATTCCGCCTGCCGATGACATTGATCGAATTCCACCGCTTACCCTCATTGCTGAAGAGCAGATAAGCATGTCGACACAAAACAGCCTGGAAAACATCCTGAAAAAAGTTATTAAAGATTACAAACTGAAACAAAGCGGCATAAGCAGCGCGGTAATACAAAATATTAACCAGGCCAGCATTTCCATCAATTCGGTTAAATACACGGCTAAAGGTGCTAAATCAGGCAGCGCCACTGCGTCAACAGCCATTGGCTACATCAGTGCCATACTTATTTATCTTTTCATTTTCCTTTACGGAGTTCAGGTTATGCGTGGTGTGATTGAAGAAAAATCAAACCGAATCATTGAAGTCATTATTTCATCACTCAAGCCCTTTGAACTTATGATGGGGAAAATTGCCGGCATTGCGCTGGTAGGTCTTACCCAGTTTATCATCTGGCTATTGCTGTTTACCTTGCTGGGCAGTGCCTTATCGGGTTTTATATACAGCGCGGTAGATATACCTGCCGAAGCCGTAAGTGAAATGGCAACCAAAGGTACTGCGGAAGCCGGCTCAAATGAAATGACTTCCTTCCTGAACGGACTGGCCGGATTTAATTTCGTGCAAATTACCCTGCTGTTTTTGTTCTACTTCGTAACAGGCTACCTGTTTTACGGAGCACTGTTTGCAGCGGTAGGCTCGGCTGTTGATAATGAAACAGACACCCAGCAATTCATGTTGCCCATTACACTGCCACTGGTATTTGCTTTTATACTGGCTCAAAGTGTGGTTACTTCCAATCCAAATGGTGCGCTTGCATTTTGGCTTTCTATGATTCCATTAACCTCTCCGGTTGTAATGATGGTGCGCATACCCTTTGGCGTAGCCTGGTGGGAACTGGCTATTTCCATGACGCTGATGGTTGCCGGATTCCTGTTTACAGTGTGGCTGGCCGCACGCATTTACCGCATAGGTATATTGATGTACGGCAAAAAAGTGGGATACAAAGAAATAGCGCGGTGGCTGTTTGTAAAAAACTAAGCCTTCCTGCTTTTTAAAAACAGGGCTACAATTGCTGAAGTTACCGTACCCATAACAATTGCTCCACCCATCCCCTGTACAATATAATTTTTCAGGTTAAAGTATGCCGCAGCAGCATCGGCATTCATGCTTCCATTATTAACAGTATGCGCTATGAAGGTTTCGAAAAAAGATGGATTGATAAAGGTAAAAAATATCCATTGTACGGGAGCGCTTAATACAGCCACTACCATGCTGATGAATAAGCCGCTCATAAAACTCTGACCGTATGTAATCACGCCACCCGCTTTTTTCTTTTGTTCGCGCATGCCTAAGGTCATCAGGACAATGGCCGGAATCATAAAAAACATGCTTACAATTTGGTGCTGATCAATGCGCACGGTGTGATAGCCGGCAACGTACTCCATTATATTCCACAGCAACGAAGTGAGGGAAAACAGAATTCCCCATTTAACAGAAGTATTTGTTATCATATTTTTTAATCATTTTATACTGCATGGAAAGTATCAGCTATACAACGGCACTGTGTTTATTTCCGATACAATACTAGCAAAACGTATCGGATGGTGAAAATAATTTAAGTCCTTACTGCACACAAATTGTTGAGGTCAACGATTGAGGCCTGCCTAACCCATATACGGGTTCGTTCATTTAGCATCGTTATTATTGATTAAATACTCTTGAAAATCTTTCAAAAATAGATTGGGACATTCAATGTATGGTGTATGTCCGATTTTGTATTTAATGAGTCTGTAATTTTTGAATTGTTTTATTGCCTTCTTATTTCTACCAAATTGAACGAACTTATCATTCATCCCCCAAGTGAATAAAACAGGGCAATTTACAGTTTCTATCAGCGAACGCAGGTCTTCTTCATCTTGCTTAAAGCTTGTCCAGCCCTGCACCAATATTGGGGCTAATCTATACGCGTCTTTCACAATTTCGTTTTTTCTATCCAAAGCCGTATCACTTGTCAATACTTTGTTGTAGTATTTTGAAAACTTATGTTGGAAATTTGCTTACTTATCTACCCCATCCCGGAAGAAGTTTATCATATAGTTTAAAAACAGTGGGGCAAGCCATCCTTTTTTATCAAGTCCGGCTGGATTAGCTAAAACCAATTTATTAATGTTGGCGTTATTGGATGCCATTCGTATTGCGGTTGCTCCTCCAATAGAATTTCCAATAATGATTAAATTCTTCAACTCAAGTTTCTTAATGAATTCATCCGTTATTTTCGCAAAATATTGTGAAGAAATAGCCTGATTAGGATTGTCCGACATACCGTGACCAGGAAAATCAATACTAATTACCCTAAAATTATTTTGAGGTAAACTATAAAGAGATAAAAAGTCTTTTGAGCTGTGTCCCAAAGCATGTAAACAAAGTACAACTTGTCCGGATCCTTCATCTTTATAGGCTATTTTCAAATTTCCTATTTCAACAAATTTATCTGCAATTGATGGCAGCGTGTGTGCTTTTACATTCATTGTAGAAAGTAGCATTGCTATAAATAATTGTATACGCATATAAATATTATTTAGTTTAATATTTTATCGGTTAGAAATGACCACTAATGCTTGTTGCGCTGGCGGATATCAGGGCGTAAAACTATCAGTGTACCACAATAGTTGATGCAAGGTAGAATATTCATCCCAATAGCCATCAGGAAACTACAACCTGCCCCGGTATCTTACGGTCATGACCCATTGCGGCAAATGATTGTTGTAGGCTGCCCTTCTTCTCAATGTTTCACTAGCTTAATAGTGCTATTGTCAATTCTTAGGAAATAAAGACCACTTGATAAGTATGAAAAATTCTGCTGCTCAATATTTATTCCTGTCCAAATAACCTGACCAAAATAATTAATTAGCGTGATATTTTCTTTCCCTGTCGTATTTGTCAGATTGATTTTGTTAGTGAATGGATTAGGGAACACTTCGATTTTATTGTTTGATTCGATTGTGTTTTCAATTCCTGTTGTCAGGCAGCCTAATCTGTAGTTCTGAAAAAAAGACCAAAGTAAATCGGTCGCACTGATTTGAGTTGAAACAGGATTGTTATTGGGATTTCCGCCCGGCCAGCTATGACTGCCGTCTGTGGTGGCATAATGGTGAATTTCAACATTACATGAACAGTTATGTATTTTAATGAAATCGTAATTCGTTCCGTTGCCATTTATAACTGTGTCTATTGATTGGCAGTTGTTTTTCTGTGACCATAAATTCATTGTACTATCCTGTGATGGAAACAAAATAGTAGTCAAGGGAGGAGCGCCACCCATACCACCCTTGTATAATACAATCGGGTCAACTTTTGAATGAAAATTAATTACAGGGATTTTGTTTGTTGGATTACAAGGAAAATACATTTGAGTGCAAGCATTGGGTGCAATAGCCGCAAAACGATGGCTCAACTCGCAAGCTAACCTGTAGCAGAGCATACCGCCATTGGAAGAACCTGTTGCGTAAACCCGTGTTGTATCAATTGGAAAGTGAGAGAATAAGGTATCCAATAAATTATCAATATAACCAACGTCATCAACATTTTGATTCATTGCCGGTGGACAGCAATTACCTGCATTCCATGATCTGTTTTGATTAAAAACCAGTCCTTCCGGATATACTACTATGAATCCTGAACTGTCTGCTTTTTCCGAAAGTTTACTTTGATATGCAAACACTGTCCAGCCTTGTGAGCTTGTAGCTGCCTGTTGGCCTCCATGAAAACCTAATATTAAGGGATAATTTGTATTTGAATTATAGCCTAATGGTAAATGTATGTTATACTTTCGCCAAACGTTGCCAACGTATATGCTGTCATAAATATCTGTTTGCCCAAAAGAAGAAGCCTGCACAATAAAGGTCAAACAGAATACAAGTATTATTTTTTTCATGTCGGTTAGACGTTTCAATAATTCAAAAGTTTAATCAGTCGTTTTATAGGTTTTCGCATAGCGGTTAGCCTGTAGGTGCTGTTGCCTTGTGTTGCCACGTATTTGCAAGGGTTAGGCAATATTTCTTACACGCTGTTAGCAGTATGTACTTTTAGTTTTCAATGTTAAATTTTTCAATACTAAATTCCAGGATGTAATCTTCATCATGATTTTCAACATCTTGTAATGCTAATTTCAATCTTTGATAAAACTTCACCTCCGGGTTAACTCCCAATTTGAATGTTTCATTTTTAATTAATGTATTCAAATGAAAAACCGGTTGGGCTTGGTATAAATCGGGATGAAAATATATTGGGATTTGCTTTATTCTTTCATCAATAAATCGTCCTTCCGACTCAACAAAGACTTCATACCTCAGCTCAGCGGATAGTTTAACCTTTGAAATAAAATTAGTCCATTCGCTTTCAAAACCCTTTGGAGATGTTAAGAAAACACTATGAATCAATAAATAACTGTCTTCAGAATTCAATTTGAATTCTATCTCAGGAATTTCTTTATTTAACTTTATCTGTTCTGGTCTCATGTGGTGTTTTATTGTATTGTGTTTAATGCTTGGGTGCAGTGGCAGATTATGCCACAAATTGTCTGACGAAGTGAAATACACTCTATTATGCAAAATCCCGTATTAGTGGCAAGTGGATTTTCGCTTGTCATTTTGTTCGTCTTATTATAAATCCGTTGTCAATTTTTTGCATACCAACTTTCGGGTAGTAGTCCATAGCTGCTGGTGCAGAAAGTAATATCAACGCTGTCTGTTCTCCGATTATATTTTTTGTAAGTTCTAGTAGTTTTTTTCCTATTCCACTTGTCTGATATTCTTTTCTAACGGCCAAATCAGATAAGTAACAACAATAACAAAAGTCAGTCAGCGAACGAGAAATTCCAACAAGTTCACCGTTATCCCAAGCTGTCAAAATAAGGTTAGAGTTGCTATACATTTTCTCAATACGTTCTTTGTCAGTTGTAGGTCTGTTAATGCCTGAACTCATATAAACATCAATAATTTGGTCGATATCCGGTGTTATGTCGTATCTGTAAATTATTTCCATTTTCTGTTCGTTTTTATCTGTCTCAAGCCCTTGGTTTTCTTGTTTATTGCTGTAGTCCTTCCGTTGCCCTTAAAGGTTTGCAGCTGCTTGTAGTTGTTGCTAAATCCAAGTTTACGAATTTGAGCGCTAACATTTTCGGGCTTTGCGTTCGGGCGGGAGTTTTAGAACTCACACGAAACGAAGCTCTTATTTCAAATATAGGAGAAATTGTCTTACGAAATAGGTCACCCCTACCGACAAACATCGGGATGATGCAAAACGGCTGTCAGCTACTGCCCATTTTGTACAGAGGCAGTTGAGTTCTAAAGCTTCATGATTTTTGTCCTATTTATTTGCCTTTCCTTATGGCTTTTTAATTGTCATTCTATGCAATAAAATCTATAAGACCACATAAGCCGGCACCAATTATAATTGACCAAGAAATCCAGTCTCTAAATTCATTGTTTTTGTGCTTAAGAAACAAAATATGTAGTCCTAAATGCACTATCATAAAAATATTAAAACCCTTTATAAATGTGTCAATGTCTTGGCTAAGTGTCAGCCGAGTAAATATAAAAAAGTATAAAGGAATATGTGCGAAAACAAATATTATGTGTCCTAATTTGTCACTGAGCAATGAAAGTCCCGGAAAAATGCGCCACTCTCGGCAACGTATTGCGTCCATTTCGTGCATTGTCAAAAGAGAAAGTCCTAAATAAAAGAATATGTGTTCAGTCATATATTTTCGTCTTTACATTATGTTGTTCGTTTGTTTTTGGGTTTCTGCTAACGTTTTGGCGCCTGGCGTAGTTGGCGTTTGCGATCCCGATAGACATAGTGATAATTATCGTGCTAAAATAACAAAAGTACGTAAACGAAATGCCAAATTTAGACGCCTAACCGGCATGGATTTTGGGTGCTGTTATAGGCTGGCGGAATTGTCTAGCCGGGAATGGCAATAAACGTCTCTGGTGTTAATACCTTTATTGTAGCCTTTTTATAGTCTTTGATGTTTCTCGTCACAATAGTTGTCAGGTTATTTTCTATTGCGCAGCTATATTGTATCGCATCTTCAAAGTCATTGAAATCAGATGCTAGCGCTAAATCAATGGTTTTGCTGTCTACAGATAATACATTCACTAGTGTTTTAAACTGCGCGATTATTTGTCTAGAATGTGCTGTTGTATATTGAGAGCGCAATACATAGTCTATGTTGGCAAATGATAAAGATGAAACATAGATTTTAATTTTACCAATGTCAGCCAACGAGAACAGAATTTCAGCAGCTTTGATAAATGGTTTTCGTCCTGATAATAGGTCTAAGCATACATCAGTATCAACAAATACTTTGGTCATGTTATTTAGTGTATTTGTTTGTAAGATGCTTTTTGTAATCCTTTTTGTAATCAAAGTTTTTAGGTAGATCAACTACTCCCGATAAACTTTTCACCAATGGGGTCACTTCTTTTGAATCCTGCGGATCTACAAGTAAACCAAGATATGATTCTATTAATTTTGAAAGGCTGGTATTTTTCTTTTTAGCGTATGTCTTCGCCCGTTCAATTACAGAATTGTCTAGTTTTAAGGTTAGTTTACTGTCCATGTTGCTTTATTTATACGTACAAAGATACAATATTTATACGTAATACTGCAATAATTGTCGACATACCGCTTTCCTATAACGGTTTGCGCTTGGCGCAGTGCGGTCCCGATAGCTATCGGGATCGGAGCACTTCACTGTCAACCAAGCACAAATGTTGATAGAAGCACTGCACTTGATTTAACCACAGCCTGCCCCGATACTTCGGGGTCAGCCCCCCATTGCGGCAAACGGCTGTTAGCGGCTGTTATTCTTTGTCCTCCAATATTTTTAATAGTTTATGGTTCAAGTATAGTTTCTCTTTTCCCAATTTTTCTGATTTCAAAAAACCGTTTTTTTCTAACGCTATTAAATAATTTCCGACTGTCTTCAAGTTCCCAATATTTTCGTCTATTAGGTGTTGACGTTTGGTGTAGGGTAAACGAAATAAAATCTCAATCAGATCTTTAGAATAAACTTTTGGCAACTTCTTTTTGATTTCGTTTGCAGTTTCTTCCATAGCCACTGTGATTTTATTTAGTCTCTTTAATCCTTTATTTGCAGTTTCTTCAATCATATCCAACATATACAAGATGTAATCTTCCCATTCGTTTTTTTCGGTTACATCTCGTAAGCACCTATAATAATCAATTTTGTTTTTAATGATATATTCACTCAAGTAGATTGCTGGTGTATCCAATAAGCCTGATTGTTTTAGATACAATAACAACAAAATTCTTCCTGTTCTTCCATTACCGTCAGAGAATGGGTGTATCGCTTCAAATTGATAGTGCAGTATTGCCATTTTGATTAATGGGTCTATTGTTTCATCCCCGCCTGCGGTACGGGCAGGTTCGTTTATGAACTTTTCTAAATTGGCTAGTTTCTCACGTATAATCTGTTCACCACTTGGTGGAGTGTAAATAACTTTGCCTTGTGTGTTGCTCAATGTAGTTCCTGGTATATTCCGTATTGAAGCGTTATTTTGTTTTATGCACTGAACAATTTTGACGCAAAGATTGGTTGTTATAAATGGTTTTGTTTTCAATTCATCTAAGCCTAACCAAAGTGCTTCCTTGTAGCTTAAAACTTCTTTTGTAGCAGAGTTCTCTATTTTTCTGCCAGCAACTAATGATTTGTAGAGTTCATCGTTTGTTGTAATAATGTTTTCTACTTCTGAGCTCGCTTTTGCTTCTTGTAAATAAATCGTGTCTAAAAACAGAGTAGGGTTGGGTAAATTGAGTAAAGTCCCATTAAGTTGAGCCAATGCTCGTCCTGCCGAAATAGTTTTTCGAAGTATCTGTTTAGTTTCTATGTCTGCTTTTGGTGGCAGCAATGGCAGGTCGTTATACGGAACTTTTCGGTCAAATTTTTCCATTATGGTCAGATGTAAGTTTTACTCTTGTTGTTAATACAAGGGCAAAAATACTAAAATATTACTCTCGTTTTAAAAATGAAGGTAAAAATTACTCTCGTTCAACTTTAAAAAGTAGTTGTCGTTTATGGAATGTCTCTGTCATAACGTTTTGCAAGCAAGAGTAGGCGGGCTTTTGAAACATCACCTTACTTTACCGACAAAAGGTTATTTGAAGATACTTACTTTATTAGTGAGCTGCAAATTAATGTCACGAAGTGGCCAAAATTTTGCGCGGGAACCTTGACCGAGTCCGCCCGCATACTTTTGCTTGCTGTTAGTGGTAGTTATTTTTCTAAGCCCGAATACTTTTTGTAAATGGCTCGGTAACCGAATAGTCGTCCAATTGGAGCAATAGTATTCATTAATATTTTTTGAACCCCAATTGGAATGTCTGCAAGATATGATTTACTGTCAAGATATTTAAGTGAAACTAACTCTTGAACTAAACCATATTTTCCATTTTTACTTTTTCCGTCAGCAGCAAGTCCCACTAAGTTTTCTATCAAAAAGTCAAAGTCTAATGCTGGTGTTACTGAATGAATATAGATTACCGCATCATTGTCATCATTGTAATGATTGTGAGGTATATTCTTAGGAAATGTTAATTTTTCTCCTGCAGAAATTTTCTTTGTTTGTCCTTCAAAAAAAATAGTTAATTGTCCTGAAATAACTTCGAAGGTTTCGTCTTGAAGAACGTGGAGATGTTTGGGAACAAGTTGTCCTTTACCTTTAATAACTGCTTTCATAGTAACGCGTTCTCCGTTAGTGTCTTTGGCAGTTTCCAAAAACTCATATGAATCCCCATTTGTAGGGTTAGTAATTGTTTGTCCTTTTGTTGGCATACTTTTTATGTTTAAATTATTGTTTTGCGTTGTCAATATAATTACCGCTAACGTTTTGCAGCTACAAGAAGTTGGCGATTTCGGAGACGAAAACTGTCTGACAGCACTAAACTTGATACGAAGCACAAAGCTTCATATAACCACTGAACCGCCACTTTTGGGTAGGTGCTGTTAGCGGGTCGTTGTTTTATTGTCTGATCTTGTTTCATTAAATTTTTTAAGATTAAAACTAAGTCCAAGCTTTACATAGTAACCACTTAACTCTCTTGAATTGTTTGGGGCTACAAAACGCCAACCAAAACCAGTATTAAGTTTAAGATACGTCAAAAGGTCATAACTGAAATGCAAGCCTGTTTCAATAGGAATAATGAGTTGTTTACCTTTGTTAACTTCTGTTCCGATTTGATTTAGCTGTCTGTAAAAATTGTTTCCAATACCTGCTTGCAAATAGGTTGTCATACCAAATTTTTTATACTGATAAAAGTCAAATTCTTCTCCTAAGCTGGCAAAAAGCAATCTATTTTTCTTTATAATCCCATTTTCATCAACAAATTTTCCAACTTCAAAAGGAGTTCCGTTTAGACCTATTTTGAATCTAAGTTTTTTTCCAAAACTAATTCCTGAATACAATCCATAGATAACGGTATGATGCTGATAAATGTGAGTTCTTCTATTGTCAAGGCCATAAACAATTTCTTTCTTTTTTTTCAAAGTTTCAAACGGGCTCGTAACATTCTGGGAATTGCCTTTCGTCCATATTAGTAATGCGATAATAGATGATATGAATTTTAAACGAATCATTTACTATTTATCAGTTGAGACCCAATTTACACTAAATGCCAAAATCAGCTTTAGAGAAAAGAAATGCATTATAATTTGTGTCAATGGGTCGGTATAAGGTAAAAGAGTTGATAGAATTAAGCTCAAAAGCAAAAGGGTTATAGCAACTATTCTTTGATTGTATTGCTTTTTTATATTCAAAACAATAATCGAGCTTGTCAGAGTAAATAAGGATACTCCCAAAATCGCTATTAACTCACTTGGGAAAATCCAAATTAGAATGGATGGCTGTAATAGATGGAAAACAACAAATAGGTATCTCTTTCGTAATGATTCAGCATAATAGTTATTTGTCCCTGTTGTAAAGTTTGCTACAACGCCACCCCCAATGTCAAGCGCAAGAATTGTAAGTATAATTTTTTTGATGATAGTAATGTCAGCATTCCACTTAACGAAAAGAGTCAGTAAGGCAAACGAAACGGAGCTAATAATAATTGCCAACAAGTCAAACGTTGTAGTTTCGCGTCCGAATACTTCACTTAAGTATTTATGAACTTGAATTTTCTTGTTTTGCATTTTCGTTATTCTGTCGTCTTTTTACAATGCCCGCTAACGGTCCGCGGCTAAAAGAAGTTGGCGCTTTTGAACTAAAAACCACATTCTGAAATCCGCACTTTAAATGTAAAATAAATTTTCATTGGAACCATAAACAAGCCAATTTCTTTTAGCCGCTGTTAGCGGCTGGTTTTCTTCAATTAATTCTTGATAATTTTTCCGTTCTTAAATGATCCTTTGTCGTGCCTTAACTCATAAATGTAAATACCGGAAGCTAGTTGTTCGGTTATTATTATCGCAGAGTTGCGGAATCTTTGTTGCAGTATTTGTCGTCCAAGAAAATCGTAAAGTATGACTGTTGTTTGTTCGTTGTCTGAAAGTTGGAAGTTGAGTTGGGAAGAAAAAGGATTCGGAAATATCTTAGTATAAGAGTCCTTGTTTATTGATGTAAATCCTGTTGGGTTGCATATTTGTATTTGAGTGGCTGATTCAATTGTGGTGTCGTTATCATTAATTGAATATGCGACACCTTTCAACACTGTCATATTTGATGGTATTACCGCAGTAATTGTATCTGTTCTCTCACATGAAACTTGGGGCCAAGCTCCACTTATATCATAAAAAAGTTTTAACTCCAAAGTGTCAGAATAACTAACTGTCTCAAAGTATGACAACTGTGGACAGGTTGATTGATAACCAAAACTAAACAATACCCCAGTCTTTGCAACCAAAGTGTCACACGAATTATTAAGTCGTATAATTTGAAGGTTTTGTTGGGAAAAGGTCTTGTTTGATAGTAAAATCAAGCAGATAAAAATATTAAATACATGTCGCATTTTGGGATGTGTTTTATTTTTCATTGTACAAACTTACTTATTTACTCATTAAATAATATTTTTGTCATTCCTGTTTTCTTTGTGCTTTACTTGCCGCTAACGTTTTGCAGATTGGCGATGGGCGGGTTTTTCAGCACAGAAGTTAGTTCGGAGGACTGAACTTTCTGCTACCACAAAACTGTCAAGCGGAGACGAAACCCCGCCTATTGCCAATGTGCTGTTAGCGGTAGTTATTCTTTCTGTCTTGTTAGCCACGGTGTCAATGTTAGTGAAATTAGTCCTGCTGAAATTGCTGTTACGATAACGTGTCCATATAACTTATAGTCAAGTCCGCTTATAAGTCGAACCGCAATAATTGTCAAGGTCAGCGTTGTCAAAATGCCCCAATATTTTATGTTTAATTGTCCAGTTACGTTTCTGTCTGGCGTGAGTTTAAGTAAAGCAAAAGCAATTACAAGTCCGCCAACTAAAGTGCTTGAGTGTTGTAATATTTTCAAAGTCGGCACTTGTCTGCCGAGAATGTCCACCGTGTTTGTCAATGCAGGAATTGTCTGCACGAAATAACCGTGGTCGTGAGTAAAACTGTCCCAAAAGATGTGTGAAGCCGCACCAATTAAAACGGAAATTGCCGCTACAAGCCAATGGTCTTTGAAGTAATTATTCCAGTTGAATTGCTTAAACGTTGTTAGTCGTGATTTTAGAATTGGCGGCAAGTTGTCGAACAAGCTGTCACGAACAATATTGTGGAAAATGAAAGCAAGTAAAATTCCTAATGGCAGGTCGAACCAAAACAGTCCGCTTAAAGTATGGCTGTAATTGCTTTGAATTCTCATTCTTAAAAAATATTCAAAGTCAGGTGTCAAACTACCGATTACAAGTCCGGTCAACGAGAACAATTGTCGAGGCAAAAATGTCAACGGTAATACTATGGCTGGATGTGAAAATGTAAATGGCATTTCTTGTCTGTTCGTTGTCTGTTGGGTCGACCTTTATAATTACCGCTAACGGTTTGGCGCTTGGCGCAGTGGCGGATTTCGGAGCACAAAACTGTCAATACACCACAAAAGTTGATGCGAGGCAGAATGCTCAATTAACCACGTCACCCGCCATTGAGCCAAACGCCTGTTAGCGGTATGTGGCTTTTCTGTTGTCAAGGTTATTTCCAAAATACTATTACCAAAGCAGCTATAATTACAACACCAAGAATTACCAAAACTGGAATGATTAATTTGGTGTCTCCACCTTTCATTTCAATTTCAAATGTCCCTGAACCTGTCTTGATTGTCTGCTTTGATTTGACATACATTCCTTGCTTATTCAATGCTGTCAATTCACCCATAATCGCCATTAAATCGTGTTGAGCAATTTGGCTTTGAGTTATTTTTTCCAAAGCCCCTTTTCTGATTTCAACATCGTCTGATGCCACACGCAATGAAAGTTCGTGTCTGTCATCTTCTGTGAGGTTAGGAATTTTAGTGATAATATCAATGATTTTGGTATTATCAAGTCTTGCAAGTTGATTGTTATTGTCCATATGTTTTAAATTCTTTTGTTAATGATTTAAGTTGTTTAATTTCTTCACTTACAAGGTTCAATGCAAAAATTCCCACAAAGAAGCCACCAAATATAAGCAAAGTAAAAAGTTTATGATTTATCGCCAATGAAACCAAAGTGATAATGACAATGAAGTAAATGGCGAGTTTTATTGAAGATATTATGATTGATGTCTTTAATAATTTCAAAGGTTTCATTTGTGCCTTTAAAAATAAAATACCGCCTTCTCCTTGAAAAGTGGAATTCATACTTACTTCGCTTTCGCCATTTGATAGTTCTTCATAATGAGCAAAAAATAATTGAATGTCGTTTGCATTTAAGAAAGAATTACTAATTGCCTTGTTAGTTTCCTTATGAAGTGAAACAAGTTCATAGGCAAGATATTTGTCTGAATACTCTTTGAACCTGCTGTTGGCTTCTGCTTCATTGATGTTGAATTTTGGAATTTCTATATCATCAATCCCTGTATTCGTTATGTCAACCTTTAGATTAAAGGCGGTAATTGAATAGGAAGCCGAAAAAATGCCACGCTTAAATTTGAACATAAAAGGTAGAAAAGTATTGAAATCTCTTTCTATTTGGTCAAAGGCTTTTTGAAGTTTAATTTCAAGTATGTATTTACTAATTTCAAGAGCTTCTTCCTTTTCTTCTTCCGTCAAAACATTAAATCTGAAATTTCGAATAGTTAAAGCCTGTATTTTTTCATATTCTTTTTCAAAAATCGAAACTACTTCTTGGGGTTGTTTTAAGTTAGATGTGTTTCTAAATGTAGATTTCTGGCTTGTTTGAAATGATTTTACTGTATTTTTTATTGAAGCCATAAATTCGTGAATTCCTAATTTGTGCTTTGCTTTATCATTAAGGAATTTAGGCATTATTGAAGTGATACGGTCTTTCATCAAATCAGTTAGATGGTAGTCTCCATTTGCCCATTCCGAATATTTTCTTTTTAGATAAGCAAAAGAACGTGAGCCGTATTCTTGTATATAGAAATTTGACAACTTTTGTCTGGTTTCTAAATCAGCGGTGAAGAATTCTTGAAGTAGAAATTGGCTATAGTCAAGATATTCTGTCGTAAAATCAATTTCCTTTTCAGAAAAAAAGAATTTTGGTTGGTAAGACCGACTATAGCTTCTATATTTTCTATAACGCCAACTCATTTTTTAAAATAGGTAAAAAGTCCAACAAGCAAAAGAATGATAACCAAAGAGCCTACGAAGTAGGCTTTTGGTGATAAGTCTTTCCAAAAAGACGTTTCCTTTTTTTCTTGTTCTTTAATAATAGTTTCCTTCTTGCTGTCTCCCCAAATACCTTTATTGGTTTCTCTTGCTTCAAGTTGAGCCTGTTCGTAGTCTATTGATTTGCTGAATTTGTATTTAAGATAAGCGAAAGCAAAGCCGTCTGATACCATTTTCTTATTTATGTCAACACCATCAAGAATTACATACCTTAAAAGTCGCTGATAACGGTCTCGGTCATTGAAAATGTTGTCGGCTTGTAGGTCAACTGTTTTGTTTTCGATTAGGTATGATAGATATTGCTTTGCTTCTTGTCCGAATATGTCTGAAATCTCAGGTGCATTTATTCCGATAAGTCGAACTTTTTCGCCTGTCTCATTTTCAAAAGTGTCACCGTCAATTATCCTTGTCACTTTGGTTGTTGTTCCAAAGCAAACAAAAGTCGTCAGTAATAATATGTATGTTATTGTCTGTCTCATTGTCGTTGTTGTGGTCGTCCTGCCATTACCGCTAACGTTCCCACGCTTGGCGCAGTGGGGGATTTTGGAAAACTAAATTGTCTGCCAGCACGAATTTACAATAGAAGCACAAACTTTCAATGAACCGAGTTAGCCCCCATTGCGCCAAACGTGTGTTATGGGGTGTAGCTTTTCCGCAAGAAAGTGTCTGTCTGGAGTTGTGTGTTTTTTAAGTTTTTTAATGAGTCTAATTCTAGTTGTAATTGTTTTGTACCATTTGATAACTTTGAATTGTTTAATGCGGTGTGAATAGATATTATCAATGGAAGCAACCAAACAATAAATTTAAAAATCTCCCAAACAGTCACTTTGATTGATTTCCATATAAATGTCTTATGAAGAGTATGGAATTCATTGATAGATTGGGTTGTCCGATAGTTTGATGGATTGCCGTCAGTTTTAATAATAAATTGATCTCTACACAATTGACTCAATGCTGTGTCAAATAGATTATATTTATTTAAACCCGAACCAATTAATGCACTGAAAAGTTGGTCTTTTGTCATTAATAGTTCTCCTGGCTCATATTGTATATCAGCTGAATAACTGAGAGTTTCAGCTATTTTATCTTTGTATTTCGCAATTTTAAATACTAATGGAAGATTAAGTGATTTCATTTTTCTAATTTATCCTACCAGCTTCTCTTGGTATCAATGTTGATAATTTTTACATAAAAAACTAAGCCATTAACAATCTTTTCTTCAACAGGATGTAGAAATAAGTTTTTCTTATTAGTGGGGTCAAATGACACATACCACATTGTATTTGTTCCGTCAATCATTATCATTTCGTTATAATTAATTTCATTTGTTATTGGAATCTTTGAATATCCTCTAAAAGTTAAAATTTGGCGACCTTGTGTTCCTTCTTCCGTGGTGAAGTACATTTGTATTTTCTTAAACGTTTCATCATAATATATAGTAATATTTTTTCCTGTCACTAATTCAGTTTCAACTGCACGAGTTTTCGCATCACAAAAGACCATAACATATTGTTTTGCATAGAATGTTTTTTCATCCTGAGCATTTGCATGTTTAATAGAGAATACAAAAAAGATTGTAAAAAATATTACGATGTCGATTGATTTAAATATAGTTTTCATAATTGTTTACTTATGTATGGTTGAATATTACTAAATTTTTATAAATCTGCCTATTTTTAAACTTTCGTTATATTCATAAATATCTTCATTCATATCGTATAATTCAAGAATGTTGGGTTGAACTAGAATTATCACCTTTTTATTGTCTATATCCGAAAAATGAGAATAGTCAGTTGGGTTGTGTTCAATCTTTCGTAGCAAAGAAGTAGTTAGAATTTTTTCATTATCCTGTAAAACAAGACTTATGATCGTACCGTTTTTTATTCTCAACGTTTCTGTTTGATTATTTTCGTTTCGCCAAAGGCCGTCAAGTTGATTAGATTTCATAGTATTCTTTATTTGATAAATTTTAAATTTTCAAGTATTTTTTTCAGTGTCTCTTCTTGATCTTTTGATGATGTAATTTGGACTAAATATGATTTGCGTTCATGCACAAAGAACGCAGAAGTTGTCTTGACAGAGGTTCCTGAATTTGGGTCAGTCTGTTCCATTTTATAAATGATTGATTCTTCGTTGTCAACTTTTGATAAATTGTAATCTATGTTGTATTCTGTGAGGTTTTTTTTGTAATTATCCATGAATGATTTTGTGTTCTCTGGATAGTCTTTCCTTTCAATATTCTTATAGTCAGCTTCTATATTGTCAATTTTTATTTTGAATATAATACCATTTTCAAAATCTCCTTTGTTTTTATATGCCGCATATATTTTGTATGGAAAAGTTGAGCCGTCACCTTCGAAAGAATTATCTAAACTAAATGAATGACGTGTTTTAATAACGAAGTTATCATCTTCAAATATTTGGTAGCCTGACTTGCGAAATTTCTCAATGTCTATCTTGTTTGTCAAGATAATAGTGTCCTGCTGAATATTTTCGATTTTTGAAGTCGAGTCTATCGAAGATTTCTTTGCATTTTGATTAGTTGTCTGATTGCAGCTTGTAATTGTAAGCCCAATTAAAAGGGCTGTCATGATTAGATTATTTTGTTTCATATCGTTTAATTTTTGTTTGTCTTGGCTATACCCCATAACGGTTTGCGTGTAGGCGATGTTGCCTTGTGTTGCGCCTGCGGCAAGGCAATATTGCTTACGCGCTGTTATAAGCTGGCCATTATATCTTTTTCAGTATTGTGTTGATTGTAACTTGTTCGTTTTCATTGATTCCATACAAATCAAAAATTAATTCATCTATTGAAGATTCAATGCTGATAACTTGATTTTTGTAAAATGTTTTATCGCCCTCTGTTTTCGCCTTAGAAAGAGTTTCCTTCAGTGCAATTACTTTGTCAACCTCTTGAGCTACTTTGTCTATTTGTTTTTTATTTGTTGGAACATAAATAGGTATTTCTAGTAGTGGTTCTTTGTCGACTTGAAATTGGCTGCCTTGCATTTTCCCTTTTTTAAGAAGCCAAAATTTAATCAATGTAGAATTTAGTAGACCGCATAAATATTTCATATCTACTCTACTTGATTTGATAATATTAAACGTTTGAGAAACATAACAGTCAAAATCAGTGTAGGTGAATGACGGAGTTTCACATTTACGAACAGAAAGCAATTTTATCCCTTTAAAAAATTTCTGATCTCTCGATCTATGAAGACCATAAGGATGGTTACATGAAGTTATGATACTACTAAAAGTGTCCAAATGCTTTTTTATGTTCGGATAAGGTTTAATTGAGCTTGGATTTTTAAATGTGGAGTCAGTATAAATAATCCAAAACTTATTTTTCTTAACACCATGATGTTTACCAAGTTCAATTGTCGTGTAGAAGGGTTTAACTAAATCTAATTCTGCCTTATTAAGATTTAAATCGGTTTTTTCAGATTCGCTTATTACAAATATACCATAGCCTTTTGGTACTTTACCTTTGAGTATTTCAGCCCCTTTTTTATTTAAAGAATCTTGAGGTGCAACTATACCTTGAGCAACTTCAGCTTTTGCATCTAACAAAAAATTTCTGCACTTAATTATTTTATCCAAAATTTCATCAATATTCTCCTCGTCAAATTTTAGAAATTTATTTAAGAGTTTTTCTCTATTAATTTGTGCCTCTTTGATTATTGAAAAGTTTGATGTTTCTGAAACCAAATCTGCTTCAACATCAGTTGTGTTTATTTTTTTTCCTTTAAATGTCTGGCTAAAAAATGAATAATTATCGCCTGTATTATTTTTTGATAACAACATAATCATTGTTTGAATTGAAGCATTTTGAAAAACCATAAAATCTTCAAAATCAATTAAAGCATTTATTTTAGAATCTGTTAATATCTTATTTCTCAATATACTTGCACCGGCATTTGATACCCAGTTATTCGGAACGATATATCCTAATAGACCATTCGGTTTAAGCAAATCAAGGCCATAGCAAACAAAGAAATACCAAAGATCCATTTTGCCTTGGTAATACGCCTTTAACTTCCCTAATTTCACATTTTCAAAAGTTTGACGACTTGTATATTCTTTAACATATGGCGGGTTTCCTACTAAGGCGTCAAAGCCTCCAAGATGTTTCTGTTTAGGAAGATTATCCCAATACTCAAATGGATAGAGTTTTTTGAAGTCTCCTTCCGAAAACAAATCTTTCTGACTATAAATTTCCTTTCCAATCAGACTGTTTCCGTGGAAAATATTCCTATTGAGGCTGGGTAATATTGCAACATCCAATAAATTATCCTTTTGTATTATAGTTTCTTGAGATTCATCTTCTAGCATTTTCAGAAATAAACTCAATTGAGTAACTTCTACAGCTTGGGCATCTATATCATTGCCGAAAATATTGTTGATTAAAATATTTCTTTTTTGCTTTAAGCTCAGTCTATAAAATCCGTTTGAATTTAAAATACAACCGTCCTTTTGTGCTTCGGCTTTTCGTCTATTATAATAAGCAACCAGGTAATTGTGAATACAATCATAAACACCTATGAGAAATGAACCACTACCGCAGGCAATATCTGCAAATGATTTTTCTGCAACCTCAGATGGCTTAAGGCCATCAATAATTTTACCTACAGTTTTATTAACGATGTGGTCGACAATGTACTTTGGGGTATAAAAAACACCATTGGCTTTTATAACCTCAGGTTTTTGTTCGATTTTTATATTTTTCGGAGTAGCTCTAACTACAGAGCCAAGAAATCGTTCATAAACACTACCGAGAATATGCACAGGAATATAGTTGAAGTAAAATTTCTTATCACTGTATGGGTCAACCATATCAGCGCAAACCCTACGAAACCATTCATCACTTTGTATAAATTTATTGTGGTCTACTATTGGGTGCACCTTAAAAATTATTCCATTATAAACTTTATCTAATTCTCGGCAATCCTTTAAAAAATCTGCAAACGGTCTTTTAGATTCAGCCCATTTTTGAATAAATGACCTTTGTTCAATATGTTTATCTTCTAAAAAACGGATAAAAACTAAGCGGTCTATTAGTTTTTGTGTTGCTTCTGTCAACTCATCTCCGTCTAAAGAATTATCAATCTTTTTGAGATTACTAGCTACATCAAATCGCAATTGTTCGATATATGCTAAAAACTCATCACCAATTTTTTCATAAGGATCTTTGGCAACAACATATCCCTTTTTCGCTTTGAGCGTAGTTACATAACTTTCAATACTACCCTCATGAACTGATTTTTTCGATAGTAAATCAAAAACGAATCTGAATTTATTTTTGTCACGAAAATCGGTATAGATAAATTCTTTGTGGTCACCTTCAAGAGCATGTTTAGCACTAAAAGGTGTTCTACAATCGACAATATGAAATTGCTCAAAGTCGGTTAGAATGGATATGGGAAGTCCTTTATACTTCGCATAATTTTTAACTTGTAAATAAGGCAGCGCGGATTTAATTTCCACTGACGGTTGCTTTGCCTCAACGAAGAATGCATGTTTTCGTTTCTCGCCATTAACAGTAAAAAATGCATAGTCTGCAAATTTTGTCCCTTCATTTTTCATTTGTTTTTGAGGGTCTTCAACTGTCACCTCTTGTAAATGAGGACTAATTTTATTATCCGGTTCAACAGCCCAGCCAAGTGCGGAAAAAAATCTGTCTATAAATCTTTTTCTTGTGCTTGCTTCGTCAAAATTATTTTTATAGTGGTCAAAGTGCTTTTCAAAGTCATCAACCAGTTCAATTACTCTTTCGTAGGCTGTTTCAAATTTCATTTTTCTTTTTTTTAGTTTATTCTGTTTGTCTTTATGGCTTGCTTATAACGTTCCGCGGCCTTGCGCTGTTGCCGATTACGGAAAGTTAATTTGTCCTGCTAAGATAAAAATAAATGCGAACCGAAATGATGAATTTTAGTAAGTTAACGGCAATAGAGCAAGACCGCTGTTATGTGTAGGCGTTATATGAGTCGACCTATAAATTCCGTTATTGCAGGTAAGTTGTCTGTAAGACCTTTACTAGCCACTGATGCAGAAACTGTCCCAAGCCATTTAAGAACTCTCTGCTTTAGTTGTCCTGATTCCTTAGGAGTTTTAGAAACTATTTGTTTTAGCTCAATAATGTCAGCGTTGTCAACACCTAGCTTTTCAAGCTGAGAATAATCAATGTTAGAGATATTGTTGATATTTCCACTTTGGTTGACAGAATCACCTGCTGCAATATTTAAAGGATTATTGTCACCATATATATTCGTAGTGATGATGTTACTTACTTTTTCTTTGTTTTCTTCGTTCATAGTAAATTCGTTGTCAAGGTTCGGAAATTGGGTGTGAAGTTCGAGCAAAATGTCAAGCAATTTTTGTTTTGTCTGATGAACGATATTTATCATTTCGATTTTTTTCACCTCACGTCCTGCTCTAATAATTTGATCTCCATCAAGACTTTCAGCAAACCATTGGGTCAATAATTGGATTTGATTGGGATTGAATTCAATAATTCCTTTTGTGTCTGAAAGCATACTTATATTTTCTTCAACACTTGAAATACTTTGAATTATTTCGAGTTTAGTCATCATGTCAGCTAATTCCGGGTCAGCGTCTTTAAAAGAAACGGGAACTTGATTCTGCCTACCAAAGTAGTCAACACGGGTTACCTTAACTACACAATGAAGTTTTCTATAAAGTGGTAGCTTGTTACTTCCAAGTGGATATCCTTCAATTTCAAGTTTAATCCATTCCTGAAAATTGATGTCACCGATTTTGTGAGCAATTATTTTTGCTCTTGTCAGTGCCTGAGTTAAATTGATATTATCAAAAGATATATCAGTGATTAGTTGTTTTATCATTGGTCTTTACGCTTACACATAACGTTTCCACGCCTTGCGCTCGTTGCCGATTGCGTATAAGAAACTGTCAACCAAGATAAAATATTTTGCGTACATAAAAGCTTCATTTTTAGAACGTCACCGGCAATGGCGCGAGACGTGTGTTATAGGCTGTGGTTCTTCTAGCGCGACCTGTCACACGCTGTCAAGGTTGAGTATTTGAGTCACGGAGTTAGTGTTTTTAGTTAATTTAATTTTTTGTGAATGGTCCGTATTTGTATGGGTAGGAAAGGCAAGCTCTTTGTATAGCTTTGGTATTGTTACGTTATGAGCGGCTAAACAATGTGCTTGACTTTTGATTCGACACTAATTCAAAATAATGCGATCATTTTTGAATAGTTAATTTTTTTATGATTGTGTCACCTGTCTGAAATTGAAGTAAGAGAAAGTAGTTACCATCTGCTAAATATTCGGTTGAAATCTCAATTGTTTCTGCATTTTTTAATTGAGTAATTTTACTAATACTATTGCCTTTGCTATCGTATAATATGTATGAAGTTAATGTCAAGCGATTATTAGTCAAACTAATTTGAAACTTATCAATCATGGGATTAGGAAAAACAAGAATCTCATTGTTATATACTTTTTCTTTTAAACCAACGTTTGAAAAGTCACATGGAATTGAGCCACTCCTATAACTTAAAACAGATGAAGAAAAGCAACGTAAATAATTGTATTCACTTATAGGATGTGGAAGTATTCGTAAATCTAATAGACTTATCTGTCGCCAAGAGTTTATATTGGTATTAATTAAAGTGGTTGTATATTTTCCAGTGTAGATGTTATTGTTTTCTGAAAAGGTAAAATGAAAAACTTTAACACTCTCACCAGTTGTTATATTTTCATTAGTGTAATATATAGTATCAATAACTACACGTTTGCGTTGTACAGTATCTAAAAATATAGTTGATTCCATTTTCGTAGTAACAATATCTAAGTCTAGGGTATCGCCAATAACACTTGTTGTATTAAATAGTAATTTCTTTTCATTGTATTTCCAGAAATAAATTTTCCCGGAATCTTGTGTCACATAATAGATGATATTATTCAGAGTAGAATTGAGGATAATCTTACTGTATTGATCATTGTTGATTGTTGTATCGGCAATACACTGGTAGCTATATACGCCTTCTACTAAAGGAGTTTCCATTTTAATACCATAATGCCAACTTGTACCTATAGGAACAAACTGTGCTTTTATTATCAAAGTTGATAATAAAAAAAAAACTATTAAACTATACTTTATTCTCATGGCTGAATTATGATTTTTTTTACCACTCTTTCACCTGATTTCAGTTCGAGTACGAGATAACAATTTCCTGTAGGTAAGTGTGAAGTGTTTATTTCAAAAGTATTGACATTATGATTGATTGCTATGTGTTCAATCATACTACCCTTTGAATCATATAACGAATATGATTTTACTTGCTTATCGGTAATTTGTACAGTGAAATACTTTTGGGACGGAATAGGATAGATTTTAACTTTTTCATCAATATCCTTCTCGCTTAATCCTACAAAATCACAGGGATTATTAGCTAAAAAATCCGCTTTGAAGTTATATGTTGGAGAGTTGAAACATCTCAAAGTTGTAATAACATCCATTGTTGATGCCATTTCAAATATAGACGTTAAATCACTATGTGTGTTCAATATTTTTTCTGTGAAAAAACCGGTTGAATAAAATAGATATGGTGGCAATGGAGTTATTTTAAAGATTCTGGTAATGTCATTCGGGTCTAACTGATTCCCATTTATTTTGTATATAGTATCTATTACTACACGTGTACTAACAACTGTGTCTCCGTTGTTAAATGTTGGATAGTATGCATCAATCGTCAAGGTGTCACCAATATTAACACTTGTATCAAACAATATAAGTTTTCTTCCTTTAACATAGTAATAAATTGTTGAACCTTCTTGTTTGAGCAAATAATTAGGAGATATCAATGTAAACGTATCTTTTTCGATGACGGTGTCTTGTAATGCCGTGTTTGTGTAATAGCTAACCTTAAAAGGTGGGTTTGTTTGTCTTATTTCAAAATGCCAAACAGTTCCTACAGGTACAAATTGTGCTTTCACAAAAAATGTTAGGCTAAATAATAATATTGTTAGATTAATTTTAAATTTCATCGCTGTATCATTAATTTTTTTACGGCTCTTTCACCACCTGCTAATTCCAGCACAAGGTAGTAATTTCCGTTGGGGAGTTGTTGAGTGTTGATGCTAAAAGTTTCGGGAGTGTGATGTATGGCTTGTTGCAACATAAAATTGCCTTGTGTATCATAAATAAAATACGATTTTAGTTTTGCCCGTTCATCGGTTATTTGTACAGTAACATTATCACTTGCAGGATTGGGGAATACATTAATAAAAGCATCAGGGTTGGTAATTTGCACCAAGCCATCAGTAAGGTGGCAACCGGGTAAGATGCAGCCATTAGTATCGGTTTTTATAATCCATGCATCGGTAAAGCCTGTTGTGTGGGTGGTATCTTTGCCATCGGCACAAATAATAAAACCATCGGGTACGGCTGTGAGGCTAAATGCGCGGTTGTCTTTGTACCATTGGCTGAATTTGCGTAACCATTTTAGATTGCCTAAGGTATCGTACTTTCCAAATTGTATAAAATCTCTATAACCCTCAATACTATTGGTATCTGTAAGTCTACCCATACCATAGAAATGACCACTTTGATAAACTGCATTACTCAAGTCACAACTCATATAATGATATGAATTGACTAGACCCTCCGCAACTCTTTTTTGATAAGTCACATTTCCAACATTGTCTGTTTTATATAAATAACTGTAAGTTATTTTTCCTAATTGAGACCTACCACCTAACCAATAATAACTTCCATTTATTATGTGTGGTGTCCCACTTAACAATTCATCATCTAGTTGGTGAAATTTTTCCCAAATAAAATTACCAGCAGTATCCATCTTCGCATACCATCCAAACAATGTATCAAAAGCACCACCATGCCCTTTATAACCTCCACCACCTAATAAAAAATTTCCTTCATGATCTATGGCTACCCCACTCGTAAAATAGCGCCTGCCAGAGTAGGTCTTGTACCACAATTGCTTGCCTGTGGTGTCGAAACATGCTATGTAAAAAGGAGAACCTAACGAAGTTCCTCTGAACCCCAATCCATAAATTCTGTTGTAATTGATAACAAATTTTCTAATATCAGCTAAAGTGTCTGTATTTTGCAATAAAGTTGTTGATATAGTATCACAATCTGCTAGATTAATTGTTGAGAAATAATACCTTTTCTCCTTCCTTCCCAAAATATTTCTACCATAAAATATATTTTTATTTCCATTCATATCAAAAGAGTTCCATCCGGTATAATAAATATATCCATACTCATAATAATAGTTTGACTTAATCAGTGTGCCATTTGCATCTATTTTGAATAGAGTAATAGCATTTACTATAGGAGAATCATTATTAACAGGATTAAATCTATCTGTAAAGTCTCCGCAAAATATAATCTCTGTATCTGTAACACTAACTACCGAATAGGCGGCTTCCCAACCACCGAATAAATTATACATTTTTGAAAAGTGCCTTTGTGCAAATACCGTACTAATTAATGTAGAATATATAATGCAAAAGAATATTATTCTCTTTTTCATAATAACAAAGAAGGCTCTCTGTCCTAAGTAACAGAGAGCCTTCAATTAATTTAATGATGAATAATTATTTTAGTAACCGCCACAATGCTACTACCCGAATACAGTTGTATGAAATACAAGCCATTACTGTAAGAAGCAGTTGAAATCTCTATATTGCCGTTTATCTTGGCAATAGTTTTAGAAAATATAATTTTACCTGTAATATCTGTTAACTGAATCGTCCGTTCGTCTTGTGTATCTTTATCAATCTCGTATTTTACCACAAAGGAGTTATTTGCAGGATTAGGAAATACATCGAAGTGGTTATGCTGAATCGATTCGTTTTTCTGTAAAGCATTTGAAGCATGATTAGACGAGAATAAGTCATCATCTTCCAATCTTTCAATCACATAATCAAACACCTCTCCGTTTACTAACGTTAATATACCTTGTGCTGCATGGGCCGCACTGGATTGGGTGGCTGCAATAGCTTGTAATGCAGCAATTTCTTCGCTATTCAGTTGGTATATATTGCGCTCATCAACTGCAATGGCAATCAACAATTCGTAGTAGGCTTTAAATTGAATCAACTCATCCGTAGTTTGTGGCAGGGCGGTAAGGTATTGACTGGCGTTGCTGTAATCGCCAATGGCATAATAAGTTGCTATAAGTTGCTTGCGCGAATGCACATCGGTTTCGTTTGCCAAAAAAGTTATAATACTATCGGTGTAGTTCACTGTACTGTCCAATACCGATAATACATTGTAAGCCCACAGCACTTGGTTTTTGGCTTGCGTAGCCTCAATATTGTAATACTTTAGGTCGCTTTGTGCCTGTGCTATTTCTCCCTCATCGTATAGCTCATTTTCCAACGAATCGTTTATGGCATTTCTCCTGCCTTTCAGCATGTAATAATTGTTGCGGTTCGGGTCGGGCCATTCCAGTTCTTCGTGGCATATTTCAAATAATGCTTTGGTAGGCTGGCAATCTTCTTTTTCAACTACAATACCTTCTGAATTACAATTATTCACATCTACTCTCAGCACTTTACCCGGGTCGGGGCGGTTGGGTTCTCCATCTTTTATTACGTATGTTTTTACATAGTTGGGGTAATGTGTGGCATCAAACGGGTTATTGCTGATAAAGGTGTTGTTGTAGTCGCTTCTTAACGCTTGATCTTCAGGCCTAGTTCCTTGAACACAATATCCAAATTCAGGAGTGGCATTGCCACCCAATGGGTTTAGCTTTAGGGCATTCAGGGTTTGGGCAAACTGGTTGCAGGTAAGTTGCAATGCGGTATTGTTATGCTGTGTTTGCGCCCCAATAAGCGTTCCTGCTATTTGGTTCAAGCGGTAGCGACCACCGCCACCATTGGTTAACGAATTGTCAAATACGGTCGAAACAATTACCTCATTTGCATTTGCACTTTCAGTACCGTTAAATTCATATTCGTTTTGTTCTACCAATGCACCGGCTGTTCCATAAGTGGTAATGCCGGAAATTCCGGTGTACATAAGCGTCCAATCGTATTGGCTTTGTGCACGGTGGTAGTACTGAGATGGGATGTCTAAACTAAAATGATTTTTGAAAATAGATGGTGTAACTCCGTTGTTAAGCTGAATACTGCGGTCGTTCAGCGTAAAATCTTGCCTTGATACCATTAGTTTACCTGCAAGAGTATTGCTTGGGCTGTAGTAGCCATTAAGTCCATAATGTAAATCATCAAAAACACCACGCTTGGTAATGGCACAATTGGCGGGATTTACCTGTCCGTTAATTATAAATGTAGCATCGTATAGAAAAATACCCGTACCTCTATCAGTTGTGTGTTGTTCAGCATCATCGCTTCCGTTCAGGTTTTTAAATTCACACGCGGTAAATGTCACTCCATGTACATCCCACGCAGTAATCATTGTTCCTGTATTGTTATAATATGGTGGCTGACTAATGTCTTTATTGGCATAACTTTCAAATGAGCAATCGACAAAATGTGAAAGATTGCCTTTGTTGCCCGGTCGCTTATAACTCAAAAATTCGAGGTGGCGTTGGTTGTCCATAAAGTGTGAATGGTAAGCCTGAATGATTGCGCCACCAGCAGTATGCCATTTGATACTGCCATTAGTATTTACACCATAAGTTGCTACTGCATTCACCGCATTTCTTATAATTGCATTATTCAAATAGAGACGACCTTGGTTAGTTGAAGGAATTTGATCTAAACTGGGAGCGCCTTCAATTCGAAAACCAGACCATCTTATAGAATTAGGCTTACAACTCGTGACTGGTGCAGATGTAATTGTTGAATTGTTTATAAATAAGATAGCACCAGGTTCTACAACAATTATACCCATGCTATCCATATAAATGGTAGTATTTGTAATATTCAATGTGCCACCACTACGAACATAAATATTATCATACATCATAACATTGCTTAAAGTTTTGTTTTCACCACTGAAAACCTCTAGATTACTATTACCCCATTCGTAGGCTTTTTTTACAGCTTTATAAACGTTTAATCTACCTGTACCTATTAATCCAGTATATAGATGTGCATCCGCAATTGGGTCTGTAGATGCTTTTATAATATCCTCTATTTCAGATGGACTTAAGCACGGATTTACAGAAAGCATGAGACCAACAGTTGCTGTAACTTGAGGTGCTGCAAATGATGTTCCCCATCCACCTCTATATCCATGTTGCCATGACATTGTTAAACTATCAAATACATAATCTACGGTTAGTATATCAATTGAAAATGCACATAAATCGACACCGGGATATGATGAGTGTGGTCCGCCTGGATGAACAATTGTTGATGCATGTGAATTGTCTTGATTTACTCCACTCACAATAATAACTCCGGGAATATCCCAAATTCCTTGATGATAAGTACCAGGCCAGTTTCCTGCACCGAATACAACTGTACATCCATTTTGGGTAATTTCTTTAATAAGCTCAATGCCAATAGGGTCCCAGCCTATTACATAACTAACATTTATCACTTTTGCGCCATTTCTGTAGGCATCCCTAATAGAATTATACATTCCGTGTGAGTTTACTGAGTAAAATTTTACTTTCAAGTCATATCCTATTGAGGAACTTCCCTCGTTGTTATTTGTCTGTGCACATACTACACCTGTTGTTCTCATCCCGTGACTAGGACCATTTGGAGTTGTATTAGGTGTCATCAAAGTAACTTTATCGTTATAATCAATATGTGTTGTATCTATCTCTGTGTCGACTACTGCAATGTTCAAGTTTGGGTTACCTTTAGTTAAAGTCCATGCACAAAATGCATCAGAAAGGTATAAAGATGTATCGCGCGACCATCTTAACGAAACCCAAGGATCATTCACAGTAACTGGATTCGGACATCCTCCAGTATGAATATATGTTGGGGACATAATAACTGTATCAAAATAACCAGTGGTTATCAATTCAATTAATAGACTATCAATATTTCCTGTACACTTTACAAAATATGTTCTTTGCAACAGAGTATTTGTAAATCCATCAAACGCTTTATCGTACTCATAAACATTGTATAAGTTAAAAATATTGTCCAACGTAGTATTAGATGTATAGTTGCATTGATTACAAGCTGGAAGTGGCGAATAGTTATTCAAAACAACATATAAGATATTATCATTTTGTGCTCTTAAATTCGAAGAGTTTATTACAAATAAAACTGTAATGAGTACATATAAATTTCTCATATTGTGTAGTTTATACAAACAAATTTTAACTTTTTAATCAGATTATCAAATTTTTGTTTAACAATTCACAGTTAATTTTTTTGAAAAGTAATTGCAGCTCTTTTTGTGGCTGTTCATTCGGCTGTGAGTCGGACAGCCTCAAAATGTGCTGCAATGTGTGATGGCAAAAATGCGGGTAGAGGAAAATTAAATTAACTACTGAAAAGTCTGTTTTTAAAGTCAGCTTAGTCATGCCTAAATATCCAAAAATTATTTTTTGAAAACTCTCTTGTCTGCGGGTCATACCATAGCCTATAACGTTTCGCGGCTTTGCGTTCGTGCGGGATTTCAGGGCACAAAACTGTCAACCCAGCACTAAAGTTAAATTGAAAAACTGCACTTGAACTTACCACCGTCACCCCGCATGACGCAAAACCGCTGTTACCAGCTGGCGTTCTTGTCCACCGTGTCTGTAAACCATTGTCGTTGTTGAGTTTCATTGTCATTTTCTTTGTCGTGTTGGTCTGTGCGATTGCGTGTTTTAATTTTTTTTAAAGCGTGGGAGAAAAATTTTGAAATTCTTCTCTGGGTGGCAAAGGTGGAAGCTCTTTTGCAATTTTTGGTCTTTGCGTTGGCTTGTGCGAATTGCAAATGTGCTTACACCTGTGCGTTGGCTTATTTGTCTTTTGTCCAGAAATCTGCTAATAGTTCTGCTTGTCCTAATACTTTGTTTACCGATTCTGTATAATCTCCTGTTTGTGGGTCGTCTGGTGGATATTTGTATTTACGTAAAATCCTTTTTACCAAAACCCTCAATTTAGCTTGAACACTTTCTTTTAATTGCCAGTCAATAGATGTGTTTCGTCTAACACTGTCAACCAATTCGTGTGCAATTGCTTTTAATATGTCGTCTCCTAAAATTGTTTCTGCTTTTGGATTGTCTGCAAGTGCATCATAAAAAGCAAGTTCGTCAACTCTAAGGTTTAGCTTTTCTCCTCTCTTGTCTGCTGCTCTTATGTCTTGTGCAAGTTTGATTAATTCTTCAATGAGTTGTGCTGCTTCTATAAGTCCGCTTTGATAGCGTTTAACTGCTTCTGCAAGCATTTCAGAAAATTTTCGGCTTTGAACCAAGTTTGTATTTGAACGGATTTTTATTTCCTCATTCAATAGTCGTTTTAATAGTTCAAGTGCTAAATTCTTTCTCGGCAAATTTTTAATCTGCTCTAAAAATTCATCATTCAGAATTTCAATTGTCGGTTTAGCAAGTCCAGCAGCATCAAAAACGTCAACTACTTCTTTTGAAACAATTGCATCATTAATAATTTGTCTGATTGCTGTTTCAATTTCTTCATTGCTTTTCTTTTTACCGCTTTCGTCAAACTTTGCAAACCTTGCTTTAATTGCTTGGAAGAAAGCTAAATCATCTCTAACGTCTTTTGCTTCGGGAGTTGTGCCAACAAGTCCAAATGCTTGGCTTAAACGAGTTACATTATAAGTAAATCGCTTTTTTCCCGTTACTCCATCTTCGTCTTTTAAACCTAAAATGTGGTTTGAAGCATCAAGTATGAAATTGAGTTTGTCTCTTGGGTCAAGTTGAAAATATTTTTTATAGTCAAAACTGCCAAACATGTCAACTACTATTTCATAGAAGTCAAGCATTTTGGCAACCGCTTCTGACTGGTCAAAAGTAAGTTGTCCTTTTCCTTTAGCTTCTGTATAAATAGCTAGAGCTTTTTTCAAATCTTGTGCAATACCGATATAATCTACCACCAAACCACCTTGCTTGTCGCCAAACACACGATTAACTCTTGCAATGGCTTGCATTAGGTTATGTCCGTTCATTGGCTTGTCAATGTATAGCGTATGCAAACAAGGTGCATCAAAACCAGTAAGCCACATATCACGAACAATAACCAATTTCAATGAATCTTTCGGGTCTTTTAATCTGTCACCGATTGCTTTTCTTCTTGGTTTGTTTCTGATGTGTTCTTGCCAATCCAATGGGTCGCTAGCAGAGCCTGTCATTATCACTTTTATTGCTCCTTTATCGTCTGCTGTATCGTGCCAATGAGGACGGATTTTTATAATTTCATTATGTAACGCAACACAAATTCTACGGCTCATGCACACAATCATTGCCTTTCCTTCGGCTGCTGAAGTTCTGTTTTCAAAATGTGTTACTAAGTCTAAAGCAACTTGTTTTAAACGCTGTTCACTTCCTACAACTGCTTCTTTACTTGCCCATTTTGCAAATCGTTTTTGTTTTTCGGTTAGCTCGTCATCTTCGGTAACTTCTTCAACTCTTTGGTCTAAGAGTTTTTGGTCTGCTTCGCTAAGTTCAATTTTTGCCAAACGACTTTCATAATAAATCTTAACTGTGGCACCATCTTCAACGGCTTGTTGTATGTCGTAAATGTGAATGTAATCACCAAAAACGGCTGTTGTATTCTTATCTTCTTTTTCTATTGGAGTTCCAGTAAAACCAATAAATGAAGCGTTTGGCAATGCATCTCTCATGTGCTTGGCATAGCCGTCAATAAAATCATATTGACTTCTGTGTGCTTCGTCTGCAATCACAACAATATTTCTTCTGTCTGATAATTGCGGATAAGTAAGCCCAGGATTTTCAGGTAAGAATTTTTGAATGGTTGTAAAGATTACACCGCCCGAAGCAACTGAAAGTTTGTCTTTTAAATCGTCTCTATTTTCGGCTTGTTTTGGCTTTTGTCGTATAAGTTGCTCACAATTTCCAAAGGTTTCAAAAAGTTGTTGGTCTAAGTCGTTACGGTCGGTTAAAACAACAATTGTTGGATTGTTCAATTGCTCTGTTAAAACCAATTTACCTGTATAGAAAACCATACTCAAACTCTTTCCGCTTCCTTGTGTATGCCATACTACACCTGCACGCCCTTTTGATTCTTCTTGTGTTGTTGTGGTTGCGTAAACGGTTTTTTCAATCGCTTTATTTACTGCGTAATATTGATGGTATGCAGCAATTTTCTTTATAGTTTTTTCTTTGGTCTTTTCGTAAACTATGAAATGTCGAATCACATCTAACAAGGTTCGTTTATTCAACAAACCTTTTAACATGGGTTCCATTTCGGGTTCAGTTTGTGTGTTTACAATTTTTTCACCGTCTGCTGTTTTCCATTCCATAAAACGGCTGTAATCACTACTCAAAGTTCCGCCTTTTGCAAACCAACCATCCGAAACAATTAAAAAGGCATTGTAAGTAAATAGTGAAGGGATAAGTTGTTTGTATGTCTGTAATTGATTGAAAGCTGCTTTTGTGTCTGCATTTTCATCAATTGCGTTTTTTAGTTCGATAACAACTAATGGCAAACCGTTTACAAATAAAACTATATCGGGTCTTTTGTTATTGTGGCTTTCAATTACAGTAAACTGATTGATTGCTAAAAACTCATTGTTTCCTGGGTTTGAAAAATCTACCAACCAAACTTTGTCTGTTTTTGCCTTTCCGTCACCAATGCCAAATTTTACGTCAATACCTTCAGTAAGCATACTGTGAAATGCTTGATTGTTTTCAAATAAACTTATAGTTGTGGTTCGTAATGCTTTTTTAAATGCTTCTTCTCTTGCATCTGCTGGGATTTCAGGATTTAGTTTGTCAATGGCATTTTTCAAACGCTGTTGCAATACAACTTCTGTATATTCTCTTTCCTTGCTTTCGCCTTCGGCTAAATCAGGACCATAAAGCACTGTATATCCCAAATCTTCATTTAGAATATCCAATGCAATTTGTTCTATTTCGTTTTCTGTTATATATCTAGTCATGGGGCGATTAAATTTAGTAATGCGTCTTTTTCAGAGTCAAAGACACTTGTCAAATGGTCAAATGACTTTTCAGTTCTTACTTTAACTGGCTCAAACCAGTATTTACCATCTTTTTTACCTTTAAAAAATGCCAAATATGATTCATGACCAGTATTGTCTTTATCGAAATGTAAAAATGGGGTTAAACTAAAAACTGTGTTATTCCAATCAACAAATAGCTTTTCATTACCAAAGCCAATTACTTTTGATTGATTGGAGGCAAAGTCGAACTCCTCAAATTCTTTATTCAGAGAATGGCCATTAAAAACTTCACATTTGCATTTGCTACCAAAAGATTCAAATCGTAAAATTCTAACATCCTCTAAAAAGCGACTTTCTTCTAGCATTTCTTGAAATAATGGAATTACAACCTTCAACTCTTCAATAGCTTGTTCTTTAGTCGGTGTTGCATGATGTGAAATGTCATTTCTAATATCTTGAAGCTCTAAAAGTTTGTCAAGTAACTCTATTGAAATCATTTCAGAAATCAAGGAAAGATGATTAGCTTTAGAAAAAGTTACAATTGCTTTTATATTCTGAATTTTAATTTTTATTGCATCAGACAGTAGGCGTTTGGAATTGAATGATTCAAAAATCGGATTGTTGAGGGTATCAAATTGTTTGAAAGCCTGACAGCTTTTTAAATCAATTGATTTGGAGCGGATTTCACCCCAAACAAGCGAATACAAAATAAATACAATGCTTTCCCAAGTATCTTTAAGGTGAAGTAATTTTCTTACTGGGTCACTTGCTCCTTCGCCCTTTTCAGAGAGCCGAAAATTATATGCAATACATGAAGGGAATGAATTATAAATTACATTTTTTAGCTCTTCAAATTCTTGCTCTCTAAAGTCAATTAATTCTTGCTTGTAAGCTTCATAATCCATCTCAAATAATATACGACTTGGCATTGCAGAAAATCCTGCAATGGTAACTTGCCCTTCTTCATCTAATGAGTTATTAAATCTTTGGCAAATTTTATCCTCGTAATTAATTGGCTCCATTTAAAATTTTATTCTCCATCAAGAATGTTACTTGTCACTACTTCATTCAAACCTTCCAATAAATTTTGATATTGCTTCTTGTGCAAATAGTGTTTTTGAAGCAATAATTGGTAGATGTCCGAAAACTCGTTTTCCAAATCTTTTGGGATGCGTAATAATGGGTAATCGAGTAAATAGTTTATTTTCATATTAGGTCTTGTAGAAGTCTCATTAGTTATTCTATTGATGTAGTCCCTGAATCTCGAATCTTGAAAAGAAGCATATATATATTCAGGTCTGAAATCATTTTTAATTGATATTTTAATCAGTCCATTATTGTATACCGCATCTAAATCTTCCATTATTATCTTGTTCAGACCTAAGATGCTTGTTCTTGTAACTAGAATATCATATTGCTTTAGTTGATATTGTTTGAATATTTTATCTTCAACCTTGGAATATCCCCATTCTAAAAACTCTCTATCATTGGACAAATCACCTATTCTAGCACACTTAATTCCGGTATTCTCTGAAACAATAGGAGCTTTTGTTATTGCATCTGCACCTGTATTTGATTTGGAAACGAAATCTTCTAGTCGTAGCACTTCCCAATCTTCAGGAATGTTTCCTAAATCAGAATTCTTGAATTTGCCTCCGTTTGACTTATAGGTTTTATTGTTGTCAAATGGAAATTCAAACTCAACAAACCATTGCTTGAATATGGTTGCTGCTAAAGTTTTTAAAATATCAATTGATGAAAAGTTAACACTAGCCCAATCTAATTCAGGATAGTAAAATGCAAGTTTGATTTTTAATTGCTGGTCAATAATTTCGTCTTGTTTAGTTTCTTGGATTAAGGTTTGATTTATAATTTTTACCTTTTCTGAAAAGCTTATTTCGGTTTCATTTTTCTTAATCGTTCCAACATACCTGCCTGGTGTAAGAATGTAGTTGTTTTTGATTACTTCAGCTATCTCGGCACTTTTGCAAAATCCTAGAACATCTTCATAGTTTTCTCCTTTGCACCAATTTTTATATGTTTTCGTTATTGATTCTATTTCCAAGTCTGATAGTTCACGATTTCTTCGTGTTACTAGGCTTCCAAGATTTGAAGCATCAATAAATAAAATATTTCCATTTTTTTTATTTTTTCTAAGAAACCACAAACAAGCTGAAATAGATGTATTATAAAACAACTGACTAGGCAACATTACAATGCAGTCAACCAAATTCGCTTCTACTATTCTTTTTCTAATTTCATCCTCACCGCCTGTATCAGATGAAAGTGCACCATTTGCCAAAACAATTCCAGCTTTACCATTATTTGAAAGATGATGCAAAAAATGTTGAATCCATGCAAAATTTGCATTGTTAGTTGGAGGAACGCCATACTTCCATCTAACATCATCTCTTAATTGGTCACCACTCCAATCGCTAATGTTAAACGGAGGATTTGCAATAACATAGTCTGCTTTTAAATCTTTATGTCTGTCATTTAAAAAACTGTCGCCTAATTCAATTTTGGCATCAATTCCTCTAATGGCAAGATTCATTTTTGCTAACCGCAACGTGGTTGGGTTGCTCTCTTGTCCGTAAATCGAAAGATTTTTAATATTTCCTTGATGTTCTTTTACAAACTTTTCACTTTGCACAAACATTCCACCGCTACCACAAGCACCGTCATAAACTCTGCCCTCATAAGGTTCAAGCATTTCAACCAATAATTTCACAATGCTTGCAGGTGTATAGAATTGTCCGCCTTTTTTGCCCTCGGCATCTGCAAATTGTCCTAAGAAATATTCGTAAACTCTGCCTAACAAATCTTTTGCTTCGTGTCCTTCTTGGTTAAAGCCAATTGTTCCAATTAAGTCAATAAGTTCACCAAGTCTTGTTTTATTCAGTTCGGGGTCTGCATAAATTTTAGGTAAAACGCCTTTCAGATTACTATTGATTTTTTCAATTTCATCCATTGCGTTGTCAATCAGCTTTCCGATTTCAGGTTGTTTGGCTCTGTCTTGCAAATATTTCCAACGTGCTGTCTCAGGAACAAAAAATACATTGTAGGCAACATACTCGTCTGCATCTTCGGGGTCTGCACCCTCAAATTCTCCTTCTCCTTTTGTTAGTTTGGAATGCAAGTCGTTAAAAGCATCAGAAATGTATTTTAGGAAAATAAGTCCTAAAACAACGTGTTTGTATTCTGCTGCATCCATGTTGCTACGGAGTTTGTCCGCAGCAGCCCAAAGTGTTTTTTCTAAATCTTTTATATCATTCATTGTCTTGTATTCTTTTTGTTTTTTGAGTCGGTTAAATTACAGAAAATAACCTTGTTTGTTAATATTCACTTCTGTCGTTGGTGCGTTGGCAAAAATGGCTCTTTTGGTTTTGCAGAAGGGTCGGCTTGTGTGTTGGGGCAAAACCAAATGTGCCATTGTGCGGTGGCAATAGAATTTTCAAAATTTTTGTGCGGTGGGGAAAAAAATTAAAACACAGAAGGGTCGGCAATGAGTGTCGGCTTACTCGTTGTCCGTTTGTTATATCGTTTCTATGTCTTTGGTCACCTGTCAAAATGGTTTACTTTTTTCTTGTTAATGTCAGTCGTTTTGTTGTTGTCGTGTCGTCCAATACGCTTGCTGGTAACGTTCCCACGCTTGGCGCAGTGGGGGATTTTGGAAAACTAAATTGTCTGCCACCACGAATTTACAATAGAAGCACAAACTTACAATGAACGATGTTAGCCCCCATTGCGCCAAACGTGTGTTATAGGGTGTAGCTCTCACGGATGACAATTGTAACTTTCTGTGGCTAATATTTCGCATCAATCAGGATTCCGTTTTCTATGTGTAACAAAATATTATTTCCCTTGTAATCAATTTTTTCCACTTCAGAAGTGTCAAAAGTTATTGGATGAAATAATAAGTCACCACTGAAGAAATGAAAAAAGTGCAGTATATCGTCCCCTGCAAACTCTGGAAAGATGTCTGTAGTGTATAGTCTTTTCCCATTAATAATTCCGTTACAATACCCAAGTCGTAATTTCATTTTCGTTAACATCCAATGAGCACGATAAGGTTTTGTGTAGTTGGTATAAATATTATTATAATTAAAGTTGTCAATGAGTCTTTGCTCTATTGGCGATCTGTCAATGAAACCAAAATACGAGTTTTCTTCATAATCCAAGGTGAAGATATCGGGCCCTCGTATTTCATCAAAACTTTTTATAAAATCTGAATAATCAATTCTCATTGTTTTAAGATTCTCATATACATTTAATATGTTGTTATTGATTTGTAGAATATATCAAAAAGGTGTCTATAAGTACTTAAATATTCTTTTTAATAAAGACTTGTCGTTCTCTAAAATTGGTTTTATTAAATTAAGATAAAGATCTTGTTCTATATATGATTTACTGAATTCTTTTTGTGGTAGATAATATTCTGGCTCCATAAGTATCTGATTGATATTCCCAAAATTTAAATCTAATTTTTTATAATCAAGTCCAAACTCGGATAATTTTATTTTTTCTATTTTCTCAGTGAATCCTTCTCTAGCATCTCCAGTAAAACATACCCTTTCTGCAAAATTGTTATTCAGATATTTTAGCATATTTAGGTCAAAAGTGAATTGTTTGTTCTTAAATAAATTCTCCCACCCATAAGCATATTTTGGATGGTCGTCATACCAATCAGACGTTCTATGAAAACTTGTTCCAACAATTCTTTTTGTACATAATTTATTATAGTTATCAAATATCACTTCATTATCGAATTTAGAGTAAAAAGCAGATAGCCAAAGGTCGATTTTGGATCCATAAGTTTCGAACAATTTAACAGTCCATTTTATAGCCGTATTATTTGAAATGGAGGACGGTATATTGCTGGAATAAGAAACAGGCCAATCGTATGTGTTAGTTCTTAAAAAATGCTCTTTTGAAAATTTTGTGAAGTATGGGTCGTTGACTGAGAAGAATTCTCGCCATAAAACTCGGCTTAAATTTTCTCTTTCATCAAATGGTCTCCATACCGTTCTTGTATGATTAAGAAGATAATCACCAAGAAGGTCATATGCAGTAGGATTACCTGATAAGCCATGCCAATCCCATTGATTCACATATTTTTCGATTAATAAAGGAGTAAATTCAACATTAGTATTAAAGCTAAGGTTCTTAAAGGAAATATAATTGCTAAATTTATCAATTCTATCTAGATCCCACTTGATTGAACAATTGTATGATAGGTTTTTCCAGCAAAGCGAATCTTTGTATTTTGATAATAGTCCGTCAGTCCATTTAATACTAGTCAAAAGACTGATAGCTCCAAAAAATGTTTCTTTTCGTCCTCTATTACGGTTTTCCTTATTCCATTTTATATTATCAATTGATTGTTTATATATTTCTTGAAGTTCCACCTCGGTGAGAATATATTTGTTATCAACTAACTCTCTTAATTTCCCATTATTAATTGCGTTTTGTAATAATTCATTTGTTATAGTCTCTGGACTATTTATTTCTATAATTTCATAATTGGTTTTTTCTATATCATTAAGTAGATTTAGTCCATTTAATCTAATTTCTACACCAGAAGACCTGTCTTTAAGTAAGCATGTTATAAGTGGAACTTGGTAGTCATTAAAAAAGTCATATATGCTTCCCATTGTAATGTTATTATTTCCCTTCTGTTTATTGGTTTTTTAATGGATAGAAAGATATAATATCTTCAAAATCAAAAGAAGTTTGAGTTGTTACTAACTTAAAATCGTTATGAGTGTAAGTCGTATTTTTTTGATTTGATATTACTTCTGCATTTAATCTACAATCAAGAATATTAGTAATTATCTCGGGCACTATTGAGTTATTAAAAAGAGAACCATTGTAGTTACAATATTGGTTATAGTCCGGAGAATGTTTCGCAAGAATTTTCAATATGCCACCGATTAAAAAATTCATGTCTTTACCAATTCCATTATAGATAGAAAGTCTTAGTTTAAACTTTTCATGCTTTATTGTTATAAATGATAGTTTAAGTATTTCTTGAAAGTCATCTAAAGTTATAGCTTGTTTGAGTTCAAATGGCAAGTCTAATTCCATTCTATTCTCAAATATTTGGTCAATGATATGGGCATTTGTTTCAATTTGAGTATTGGGTCTTAGAGTCTCAATAGCAATAATTGTCTTGAAAAATTGCCTCCAATCCTCAATTTCCACATTGTTTGTTTTGTCGTATACTACAATCCTCATTTGTTTTCTTGGTTAGCTATACCCTATAACGTATCGGGGCTTGTAGCAGTAGGGGATTAGAAGCACTACTGTTCAATTACCCACAAAAGCTGATTAGAAGTACACAGCTCAATTAAAGCACTTCTGCCCCTATTGCTACAAACCCTTGTTAGCGGTTCGGGCTTGGTTTCACAAGGGTATTAAATTTTAAATAAACAAAAAATGAAAGCAGTAAAAGTTACTTACAGCAGACTAATTTCAAAAGGCAATTATGAGAATGCCAAAATTGAAATTGAATTAGAAGTAGAGGAAGGCGAAAAAGCGTCCGAAGTTTTTGAAGCAGCAAAAGCATTTGTTGAAAAACGAGTGGCAGTTGAAAAATTGTCAAGCTATGCAGTTGAGAAAGCTCAAAAAGTTATGGACGATAAACGCAATCATACTTTAGCACAAATTGAAGAAGCCGAAGAAATTTTGGCAAAGGTTAAGGTTCAAGACGATTTGCCTTTTTAGGTGGTCGTCTTAGCCTGACCGCTAACGGTTTGCGGCTTGGCGTAGTGGCGGATTTTTAGCACAAAAGTTCAATCGAAGAAATACACTTGAACCTACCACAAAACTGTCATACGAAGCACTGCACCCGCCATTACGCCAAACCGCTGTTACCAGCTGCCCTTCTTTTCTGTCGTGGTTGTTCGTTGTCATTTCGTGTCTGTCTTTGTGCGTTGGCTTGGTGGCTCTTTTGCAAAACTTGGCTTTAGCGTGGGCTTGTGCGGTTTTGCAAATGTGCCACCAAATGCGTGGCTCAGATATACATATTTGCAGTGTTTACAGAACTGTCCATTGGATAGTAATTGTCAATTGGTGCTCTTTGTGCAAAATAGTCTAACTGTGCTCGTTTAGCTTGGTCAATTAATTTGTTCCAGTCCCAGGGTGTTGCAGAAATCATTGAATTACTATCAACAATCCAGTCTGTCGTTTCCTGAATGTCAATAGCTGTTCTAACTCTGTCAACGACTTTTCCGTCACTGCGTCTTACTGCTTCGGTTGTAATTACAAGGTTTATGTTGCCTTGATTTTGAATGTCTACTCTACAGTAGAAATGCTGTAAAAATTGTTGTAGTGTCATATTGTTTAGTTTAAAAGTATTTCTTCGATTTCTTCACTCGCTTTTTTCAAAAGTTCGCTTGTCTTGTCTTTGAGTTGTTGGGCTTGTTGTCTAATACCTGTAATGTGTTCCGCTATTTCTTTTTGCTTGTCAAGCGGTGGAATTGGCAATATTAAATGTCTTACATCATTTGGATAAAGGTGTGATGTTTGTCCACGCTTTTCTCTATTTAGTAGTGACATATAAAGAGAAGTTTTCAAAGTGGAAAAAAGAAAAGAACTATCACATTTATTTGTGTCTGCCGAAATTCTTACAAGTTCGCCAACAAAGAAGGTTTTTTGTTTAGGTTCTTCATTTAGGTAGTAAACTTTCTTACCAACATATTCTGCTTGATGGGCTGCACCAAGAATAAAAATATCTCCTTTATACACAATGTTGCCTGTAAAGTCAGACTTTACAAAGTCACTTTTAGAAATATCAATAAAATCTCCGCTATAACTTCCTGCTTTAATAACGGGTAATACATCAGTATCATCACTATCCAAGTAAGCTGATTTCGGTGGGGTTTTACCTGTGTCAATTATTTTCGAAACCGAACTTAATTTTTTAGTAGGATATTTTCCCAATTCGATACTTTTAATTAAAGCATCAAACGAAACATTATAGTAAAATGGGTCTAATCTATTTCCTGATAATTTACTTAAAGATGAAATGAAAATTCTGTTTTTTAGTTCGTTTTCTTTCGGCTCAGGTAAATCAATTTCTAATTCATTTAACAAATAACTGTCAATATTTGAAAGTAGTTTTTCTGCTTCTGCTTCGTTTTTCCGCTTTTGTGAAATTACTTTATCGGTAATTTGTAAAATTCGCTTGTCTTCAACTATCGGTATAGAAAGCAATGCAGGATAATCTAATGCTGGGCGTGTTCCGCCTGTGCTTCTTCGGCTTGCCAATTTTTCTCCAATGTCAGAATTTAGAAACGCTGCAAGCGTTTCGCTAATTTCTTTGCTTCCCGTTTTAATTACGCAAACGTGTTGATTAATATTTCCTTCAAAGCCTTCGGGTGCTACCGATGCAACTGCCATTCGTCCAACGCCTGTAATTTTCACTAACAAATCACCTGCTGAAACTTGACTTCTTTTCAGCATTCCGTTGTGAGTTTCTTCATTGATGTATTTGCAATCGTCAAACTCTAAAATTCCTGTTGGCGAAAGGTTTTGAACACGTAAAAAAGGTATACCATTCTCTTTATTTGAATAATATTTTTCTTCTTCATCTCTTTTTGGCGTTGCTCCACTTGAAATACCTACAACATAATCACGCAACCTCTTTGGTTTTTTATTTAATACCTTTTTTTCAAGTTCTAATAATTCTGGAACATAAAAGAAAGGGTCAAATCGTTTTTCCAATTCACTTTTCTGTAAAATGAAAACTCGGTTTTTGTTTAAAACTGATGAAATAGTGTAGTCCTTCATTACTTCTCTTTGTTATTTATGTGAGCAATGAATTTTCCAAGTTCTTTCCCAATTTCTATTAACTCGTTGTTTTTCGTTTCTCTACCAACTGCATCATAGCCAATATCTTCTGCAATTGCCATAAAAATAGGGTAGTCGTCTAAAGCGGTTTGCTTTGCCAAAAAGTATTTTTCGGTCAATTCTTCTTTCAGCAAATTCACTTTGTCGGTAAATGCAGATTGAACAGCCGATTTATCGGCTTGTATCATTTCTGTGATTTCCTTTTTGTTGGCTTTCGGGTTTTTAGCTTTTGCGTCAGCTTCTAATTTCTTTATAGCATCTGCCTTTTCCTTTTCCCATTTTTCAACAGTAGCAATATAGTTGTTGTCGGTTTTTACCTGTTCTTTCAGTTTTGCTTTTTGGTTACTGATTTTTTCGGTTTGTTTGTCTTTGTGCTTACGCAAAAACAAAACAGAACTTTTAACGCCTGCACCTGTGGCACTGAAAGCGGTTTGTGGCATTGAAACAACGGCAACAATGCGATACATTTCTTCAATGTTGTCTCGCACATATTGCAAACTGCTGTTGGTCAAAATACCATCAGGAATTACAACTGCCAAATAACCGTGTTCTACCAAAAATTTATGGCACTGCTCCAAAAACAAAACTTCGGTGCTTTGGCTGTCACGCAAAGCGGCTTTGCCGCTTGCGGTTGTATTCAGCCAATCCACTTCTTTAATTGCTAAATTGTATTGGTGCATATATGCCTTTTCGGTTTGCTTAATGCTGCTTCCGAAAGGTGGATTGGTTACAATAAAGTCAAACGAATTGTATTTAAACTCTTTGTTCCCTGATTTGGCTTGCATTTCAGTATCACTCAAAAGTCCGTCCGATGCAATTACGTTGGTATGTCCGTCATCGTGAATAATCATATTCATTTTGGCGGTTCGTGCAATTTGGTCGTTTATCTCAATGCCAAATAGGTTTTTCTCTGCGAAGTCGTGCCAATATTTGTAATGGTCTTTTTCATCTTTGATTGGGTCGTAAAACTCATTGGCTTGTTCTCTCACTTTATCCAAAGCGTAAAGCAAAAAGCCACCACTTCCGCAACTGGTGTCCAGCACTCTTGATTTATGAGTAATCGGTAAACTGTCAACAATGAATTTTACAATTGGTCTTGGTGTAAAGTATTGTCCGAAGTCGCCACGGAAATAACTGCCCATAAAAGTCTCAAAGGCTTTGCCTTTGCTGTCAAGGTCAGTTTTATTGAGGTTGATACGCTGAAAATATTTTACAATGGTCAGCGTTTCTTGAGCCGAAAGTGTAATACCGTCTTTGAAAACTTCGGGTGCTTCTTTTTCACCAACTGCATAAATTTTCTTGATGCGTTTTAGTAAGTCTTCCGGGTCTTCGTCTCGGAAAATTTGAAAGTCGTAAGGTTCGCCTGTTTTTCTTGGATGTTTTTCGTCCCAAATTTTGCAGAAGATGAGTTTATCCAATTCGTCAAACGCAACACTTGGATTTCGTTGTCCTCCGCCCCAAAGTGCTTGATGCGATTGAATGAAAATCTTTGTCAGTTCGCTTTCGCTTACAACTTGAAGTTCAAAAAATTTCTGTTTTACGTTTGGGTCGGGTTCAGCAACTATGTTTATGTCGTCTGTGTCGGTTTGCGATATACCGCCTTTCACATATTTGTAGGGTGCAAGTTTGTTGATACCAAATTGAGGAATGTCTGGAATTTCAATTCTGCTTTTCGGCTTCTTGTCGGGAACTTCGTAATACTGATTTTTAATGCGTGAAGTTGTCCAAACGTATTTTGCACCTTCGGCAACTGCATAGCTATATGCTTGGTCAACAGCAATGTTAAATTGCTGGTCGGTTAAATCTTCTTTTTTGCACTCAACTAAAATGTAGGTTTCTTCACATTCATCGTCTGAATAAACTGCTATGTCGGCTTCCTTTGTCTCGGAACCCATTTGAACAGGAATGAACTGTTTAATTCTGTTTTCAGGATAGCCATAAATCAGAACCAAAGTCAAGAAAGTTTCAGCTTGCACTTTTTCTTCGGGATTGTTATAATTCCGTTTTTTGTTTTGGTGAACGTATGTTATGAAGTTTCGGTCTTCGTCAAACCGAATAAGTCCTTTTTCTATGCCTGTGTCTATTAAATTCATTCGTCTATTTTCAAATTTTTAGGTCGCTAAGTTAAGTTTTTAAAACCCGTTATTGTCAAAAATGCCCTTCAAACTGTCCGTTGTCCCGATGTCGGGTGGTGGGTGGGCTTGGGTGCGGTTGGGCAAAATAAAATGTGCTGCAAATTGTGTCGGCTTGTGCGGTTGGTTGCAGCTCTTTTTATTTTGCGAAGCGTTGGCATTTTGTCTGTCGTTTTACTGTTTGTTTATTGTCTGCTGTGTCGTCTTTAGGGTTGCTGGTAACGTTTTGCCGCTTGGCGTAGTGGCGGATTTTTAGCACAAAAGCTCAATCGAAGAACTACACTTGAACCTACCACAAAACTGTCATACGAAGCACTGCACCCGCCATTACGCCAAACGGCTGTTAGCTGCTGCCCTTCTCTTTTTGTCGTCTGTTTTTCAGTCATTTAGTGTCGGTTTTGTCTGTGCGTTGGTTTGGTGGCTCTTTTGCAAAACTTGGCTTTAGCGTTGGCTTGTGCGGTTTTGCAAATGTGCCACCAAATGCGTTGGCTAATTGTTTATATAGTTGTCAATTACTTCTATTATTTTTTCAGGTGTCAACAAGTCTTTTGGATTGCTACCAATGCAGTGAGGAATATATTTATCATTCTTTAATTCTGAAATGATATTAGCTTTTGCATTACCTTTTCCTGAATGATGAAAAATTTGTCCTGTTACAATTAAACTGAATTTGCTTTGTCCTTTGTGTAACGACCTTAAAACATTACTGTTTTGAAGTTTAGAATTGTTGAAGTATTCAATATTCCAGTCTTTTGTTCCAACACCAATTTTGTCAAAATACTTGTTTAGCTCTTTACTGATTAAAGTCTGGTCCGATACTTCTCCTAAAACACAGATGTTAAAAGGTTTGTCAATCTGAATTTCTTTAGTATCTTCTTTGTCAGGTTTGATTTCAGTTAATGATTTTGCTAATGTTTGAACGTTTTCCTGTGCTTCTGTAAGTTCCATTTCCAAAAGTTCATTTTTGAATTTTTGGTCTTTTAACTCATTAATGGTTTGGTCTAATTCAGATAGCAATTCTAATATCTCTTTGTCTTTTTCGGTCTGGTCAGACTTGTTTTCAATTAATTTCTTTTGACTTTGATTGTAACGCAATAACCTTTCTTCAAAAGTTGATTTAAATTTATCAAGGTCTTGGTCTTTTAAAAGATTAAAAAACCTGCTGTAATCAATAGGAGAAAGCATATAAAACCTTACTTTCTCTTTGTTCTGAACTCTTGAAATGTAGTTTCTACCAGCTTGAAGTTTTAACGCATTTTCAGGTTTAAAATCTTTGTCGTCCTTTATTTCTACGATTATCGTTTCCTTTTTAGTTTTAATTAAAAAGTCAGGATAGAAACCGTAATGAAAACCGTCTGATTTTTTATAAGCAATTCCAAAATATTTGCTTTCGCTTACACCATTTTTAAACCACCAAAGAATATCGTCATCTGTTTTATCGAGTTCTTTAATGAAGTCAACTTCGGGAATTGAAAGTTCAATTTTGCCGTTCTTGTTCTTTTTTACGAAAAGTTTCTTCTCGTCCGGTTGTTTAATTATGGATTTATTTGAGTTTGATAAAATTTCGTAATCAGTAAAGATGCTTATGCTTTCAGGGATTTCCCAATTTATATTTTGTAAAATTTCTTCGTCTTTGGTCGGTAAGTTCTTGTATTTTTCTTTTGCTTCTTCAAGTAGTGTTTTGATTGAAGAATTATTGCTTCTATTCATTACGATTAATGAAATTTGGTCTTCGTCTCCAATTTCAAATTTATCTTTAAACCAACTTCTTAGAGATGATTTAATAATATTTGTTGAACGTGCTTTGGCGTAAGGATTAGACATATCCGCACAGAAGTTTATATAACTGTCAGCTACTTCCTTAATATCTTTTTTGATTGAAGTTTTTTCTGAAAACTCAATTTCTTGCCTTTGTTCCTTGTCAAGCTCCTTAACCTTACCATCAATGGCAACAGTTTTAGTTATTTGTTTTATGCTTGTATTAATTTCATCTTTTGTATTTAATTCTTTTGCTGCTTCAAAAAGACATTTTTTAAAATCCCCTGAAAGTCTTGTTAGCTCTCTTTTTCTTCGGATGAACTCGCTTGTTAGCTTTACGGGTTTCGTGTTTAAATCTTCATCACGTTCCATTTGCAAATTGCTCACATAGTCATTTGCTAACTCTTGAACAATTTCAAAATTGTCTGATGCTGAAAATACATAGCCAATATTTAACATTGGTTTTGTTGGGTAGTGCATTTGTTCGGGCATTCGCATAATTCTACCCAATGTTTGGATGTTGAAACTATATCTTTCCTGCTTCCATTCTCTTTGAAGAAAAATTATTGATGCTCTCGGACAATCCCAACCAAGTGCAATTGCTTCTTTGAAAATTAAAACATCTATATCGCTATTGTGTGGTTTTACTTTCTCGTCAAGTTCTTTTATATCAACGCCTGAAATTCTTATTGCAAGTTTTCCGTTTCTTTCAGTAATGTCGTGGTCTGCAAGTAAGCCAATTATATAATCTTCGGGATTTGAACTGTCTGTTTGTTTTTTGTTGGGAATTTGAATTAACAATAAAGGATTAATGTCGCTTCCAAGTTCTTTATATGCTTGTTGTAATTCTTTGCGTTTCTTTAAAGCAACATTCAAAAGGTCTTTATTTTCTTTTATGTGCTTACTATTCGGATTTATTTGCACTTCACTTTTTATCATTCCTTCGGCAATTACTCTACCTAATGGAATTTCAATAAGAGTTCCGCTAATACTGCTTGGTGTAGCAGTCATTTCAATGGTCAATTTAGGTTGAATTTCATTGATTACTTCCTTTGCTTTTTCAGCTTTTGCTGTCCTGTGGCTCTCGTCAATGATTAAAATTATTTCTCTGCCATCGTCTTTAGTGTTTGCAACAACTGATTGTAAGTTCCAGTCCTTTTCATTTTCCATTCGGAAAACATTATTTTCTTTTATAAGACTGTCCCAGTTGATAAACACAATTTCGTTTTCTTCAATAGTGTTGTTCTGTATATCGTCAATAGTTATACACTCTAATAATTTTTCATCTTCCAGATATTGACTTAAACTTTGTCTGCTTTGTTCGTGTAATGAATTGACAGATAACCAAATGAAACAATAGGAAGCTTTGCTTCCTTGTTGTTTCACAATCTTGGTTATTGCTTGTGAAATCATATAAGTTTTACCTGAGCCAGTGGGTGCTTTTAAAACAATAGTTCCCTGGTCTCTGTATTTGTCATTTAAGAGTTTAACTGCCGTTTCAGTCAGTTCGTTGATATATTCTTCTTGATATGCTACTTGTTTCATTTACGCTTCAATTTGGAAATTTTACGATACACATTTAGGATTGCTTCAGGAATTGGTTTAACATCAAATTTGAAATTCAATGTTTCAAAATCCAATTCATCATAAGTGTGGTCGTAACTAAACACATAAATTACAACTCTGTGTTTAGGATTTATTTTGATTAACTCATCACAACAATTTTCAATACTGTCTTCGTCATAGATGATTGCAGTATATTGTTTAGCATTTTTGAAAATGGCGAAGTCCATTTTCTTTTTATTTTGCTTAACAATTTCAAAGGTATTTTCCGAAATACAAAGTAGTTCTGTGCTTTTGGAAACTAAAGTTCTTTTGTCGTTATCCGTCAAAACATAAGGAACATAGTCAGTTTTAAAGTATTTTACATTTGCTGCTATTCCTTTTTTGTCGCTATATCCTTCAATAACTTTTTTAATTCTTGGATATGTAACTTCTTCGCAAATTTGATTTTCATTGTTTGTGCAAAGAATAAATTGTCTGTTGCCTTTGTCTTGTTGGTTAAGTTCCAAAACTGCTTGACCTGTTGTTCCGCTGCCAGCAAAGAAATCAAGTATCAGAGAGTTCTTTTCGGTAGTTATTTCTAAAATGTCTTTTACTGCATACAAGGATTTTGGATAGTTGAATGTATTGTCTTTTCCAAGTATTTTTTGAAGTAACATAATTCCATTACTTGAAGCATCATATTTTGAGTCATACCAAACAGTTTTTGGTTTTTTTCCAGTATTGTCAGTTAATCTTCTTTTCTTGTAAATTTTGTTTTCGCCTTTTACTTTCTTTACAAATAATTCAGTCGCTTGGAGTTCTAAAAATGTTTCTTTACCCCAACGCCAAGTTTTTTCTTCACCGTCATTATTTAGTGGTAATAGTTCTTCCCATCCTTTTGATTTGGTTAATGAAAGTTCATTGGTTTTTTCATTGTAATAAATTGGATAGTAGAGGTTAGGGCGTTCAGTTCTTTTGGAATTATTACCTGTTCTAATAAAAGAGGTTTCAGCAAACGGTGAAATATCATCTGCCTTTTTGTATTGGTCTTTATCATCATCATTTAAAGCAAAATGATGAATTGTTGCTTTGTCTGAATTCTTAGCATAGACCAACACATATTCGTGTTGACTTGCAAAA